>Ga0114951_10001685_pt1 | contig 26611 bp, 24 predicted proteins | sample AM7aDNAmetaG_FD_88677 | JGI IMG/M metagenome (GOLD analysis project Ga0114951, IMG submission 88677) | Freshwater microbial communities from Finland to study Microbial Dark Matter (Phase II) - AM7a DNA metaG | ecosystem: Environmental > Aquatic > Freshwater > Lake | place: Finland: Lake Alinen... | reverse complement strand
TCGTTTCTCTTAAATTGGCTTATATACTTTGGTATAGGGAAGGAATCTGTTACACGCCTCCGGTAATTGCATCCACGACTTTCTTGTAGTTGCCGCAAACGCACATATGTCCGGAAATGGCAAGGCGAACCTCGTCGGCGCTGGGCTTTGGATTGACCTTTAACAGGCTCAACCCTGCCATGATGAATCCCCCCGTGCAATACCCGCACTGGAAGGCGTCATTGTCGTAGAACTTTTGCTGGATGGGGCTTAGGATCGTTCCATCGGAAAGTCCTTCGATAGTGGTGATCTTTTTGCCGCCGCATTCGATGGCCAGATTAAGGCATGAAAAGGTAGCAATATCGTCCATTAGAACGGTACAGGTACCGCACTGGCCCATGTCACAGGCGACCTTGGTTCCGAAAAGGCCCAGTTTATCGCGGAGAACGTTAGCCAGGGTGTCTGTAGCGTCCACCTGCAAGGTGTAATCTACGCCGTTGATATCCAAGGTGACCAGGTCGATGTCTCCGGCGTAAGGATGCGTTTCGGCGAAATGTGCCTGCATTTCACCCAGAGTCGGCCATTCTGTGCCGTCGATTGGATCGATGAACCTATTTGCCGGAGTCGTCACTGTCGATAGAGTGACAGTTTTATCGGGGTTGACCGCAGTTTTGCAGGACGACAGAAAAGCTGCGGAGCCGATCGTCGCCCCGCCGACTACTAGCCCTGCGTCTCTAAGGAATTCCCTTCTGGAAATCCCCTGCTTTCGGGTTTTTTCATCATCTGTCATTTTCTTTTAAACGGCTTTCCTTTTTCGGGGACGAGACGAACCTCATTATCTTGTTGGCATAAATCTGGTACTTAGGAGTCTCCACTTCTATATCGTTATAATACAATTTACAGGGTATTAAAGCTGTGGCCTGTGTCTCTCTGTCTCTCTGGAGATCTCGCGCGCTTTTAGTTATAGCATTTATTTAGTTGGCAGTAAAATTACCGGTATGGGTTTTGCTCCTAAACGAGAAAACCCCCGGGGATTTCCCGAGGGTCCGATTGGCATATACTGCAACCGATAGTGCCGTCGTTGAGAAGTTCTGGGATGTCAACACTGCGAGCCGCCTGTGCCGGGGTAGTGTATGTTGCTACACCCTGGTTTTTCGAGCCGATCCCTTTTTAGCGTCTCCGGTCTGTTCCCAGAGGTCCACCAGTTGGCAAATGAATCCATCGTAGCATTGTCCGGGAGCGCGGTTCTGGTCCAATTTATCTTTCGTGCTCTGCTTGACCCCGACGGTGGTCCTGGTTTCATTCGATTTTTTTACATTGTTGCCCATGTTTACTCCTGCAAACGACAAAATGGATTTACTCTGGTTCCGGGAAACTTATCCAGAAAAGTTGCTGCATCTCATGCCTGAATGTGATTCCCACAAGGGCGCGACGCCTTGCGCCTTTAACGTTCGCAATATTCTATATCAGGCATACTTAGCTGTCAATTCTTATGAAGCTTTAGATTTATGTTTGCAGGATTATATTCTACATGCTGCTTTTTCTTTACTAACGTATCTGGAATAGATACAATTGATTGATTTTTATGAATGCCGTTGGAATGAAAGACCGAGCATGGTAAAAGCTGTATTTTTTGATTTGTATCACACTTTGATCGGTTACGATCCCCCGAGAGAAGAGAGTGTCGCGGGGACCCTGGCACGCATGGGGATCGAAATACCAGGTAAAAAACTCCGTCGCCCGCTGGTCACTGCTGATGAGTTTTTCTACCGCGAAACGGGGAAAAAAGCGTTAAAAGATCGCAGCAAGGAAGAAACTGCGGAACTCTGGTATGAGTATCAGGCAGTTGTGTTGAAAGAAGCCGGCATTTTACCTGACCCTGAGATCATCAAAACCATTTTGATCGATATGAAAAATGCAAAATATGACCTGGTTCTTTTCGGCGATGTTATACCTGCATTAAATTCCCTTACGGCCCGAAAATTGCCCCTCGGGATCATTTCCAATGCTGACAGGGATATTTCGCCTCTCCTTGAAAAACTGGGTATTTTGAACTCGATCAAGGTAAGACTGACCTCTCATGAAGCAGGCACTTCCAAACCCCAAAAAGAGATTTTCCGGAAAGGTGCCGAGTTGATGGGGGTGTCTCCGGGAGAAGTCCTCTATGTGGGCGATCAATGGGTGGTCGATGTTCAGGGAGCCCGAGGGGCAGGGATGCAGGCGCTGTTGTTGGACCGGGGCGGCTACTTCGACGAGATACCGGCCGCCGAAAAAATCAATAGTTTGACGGAAATCACAGATCGGATATGAGGTAACCGAATCGGATCAAAACCGATGTTGCGAATATTCTAAGGGGGAGCTTATGCTCCCCCTTAACTGTTTAATCGTTTTCCGATTTTGGCGGTTCGTCTGGATGCTCGTGGTCGCTGTCGTTCGCATGTTCGTGCTCTTGTTCTTGACCGGCGCGTCGGCGCCTCTCTTCCTGTTTCTCTCTCAGGGCCCGCTGGATCGCATCTAGCGAGGGCGGAGCTACGTAGAATACCTGGATATCTGAAGGAAATTGGAGTCTGTGGTCTTCACGCATGAATAAAACCGAGGATTCATCCGTCCCGAGCGTTTCATCGATCTTTTTGGCGAGCAGTTCGAGGCGCTTACGGTCCGCTTCTTCATAAGCCTTGTAGACTTTTTCAAAGACTGCCGGGCTGCGTAATCCGATTGAGATACACCGCCCCCAGTCCAGGAACTCACCCAGTACCTCGGGGTCCTCGATATAGGTTAACACGCCCCCTCTGTTCTTTAAGATTCCAACAAGTTTCTCGCTTCCCGAGCTCAGTTCACTCAGGTGTCGGGAATCGTCCTCGCCCACAAGCATCTCATGATATATTCTTTTTACCGCTGAAAGTTTTGACTCCAGCCCGTCAATCTGGTTTTCAACCTCGCTCCAATAACGTGATGCCAATTCTGAGAGCGACGCATCTTTCTCGATAGATCTAAAGATGAGCGGCACGAAGAAAAGCTTGCGGCCGAACTTGAATTGGCTGGCCTCGGGTTTTTCTATCTTTCCCAGTGTTTCTGACATATTTCTCCTCCTCAGGTGTAATTTGCAGTATTCGAATATTATTTTATGAGAAAATCGGAGAGATAAAATATTCCTGTGCTATTTCCCCCGGTTTCAGGTTTGTACACTACGATTATATTAAACCTTTACGTGCCCAGTCAAAGCCATTTTGATTGACGGGAAATCCTCATGCTTGCTATCATAGGAAGAGATGAATAGCAGAATAAAACTTTTCCCGGTTGCTTCCGAGATCAATAAAGCAGGCCACCTTGTGATAGGTGGTTGCGATACCCTCGATTTGGCCGTTAAATACGGAACTCCCCTCTATGTTCTCGATGAACTCACGATTAGAAAGCAGTGCCGCGAATTCAAAAATGAGTTCGGCAAACGTTATCCCGATACCACGGTGGTCTATGCCGGCAAAGCGTTCTTGAATGGGGCGATGGCGGCACTGTTAAAAGAAGAAGCCATTGGGCTTGATGTGGTGTCCGGAGGCGAGCTTTTTATCGCAGAATCCGCAGGGTTCCCCATGGACATGGTTTATTTTCACGGCAACAACAAATCCGCGGAAGAGATCAAAACTGCCTTGAGCCGACATGTCGGCAGGTTCGTTGTAGACGGGATGGACGACCTGGCTCGGTTGACTTCGATGGCCGAAGAGAGCGGGCACATTCCTGATATTCTGCTTCGTATTACACCCGGGATCGAAGCCCATACGCACAGCCATATAGCCACCGGAGGGGCTGGCAGCAAATTCGGTTTCCCGCTTTACATGGCTGAAGAAGCTGTTTCTCGGGCGATGGCGGCTCCGTCAGTTAACCTTGTCGGCCTACATTTTCATGTAGGCTCGCTCATTGCGGAGGTTAACCCCTACCTGGAATCGATTGACCTGATTCTGGAGATGGCAGCCGAGATGAAATACAAATATGGATTTGAGCTTGAAGAATTCAATATCGGCGGCGGTTACGGGGTGGCCTACACCCTCGAGGACAGGGTACCCGAAATTTCGTATTTTGCCGAAAAGATTACTTCCGGTATAGTGGCAAAATGCGGACAGCTTAAGTTGGCTCTCCCCGGGCTGGTTATCGAACCGGGACGTGCTATCGTAGCACGGTCAGGAGTCGCGTTGTATAAAGCTGGCAATATCAAAGATGTTGCCGGGCCGCTGCGGTATGTTTCCGTTGACGGAGGGATGGCAGACAACATCAGGCCGGCACTTTATGACTCGAAATACGAAGCCGTTTTAGCCGGCAAGATGAATGATAAAGATACTGACGCCGTCACCATCGCCGGCCGTTTCTGCGAGTCGGGTGATATATTGGTCAAAAATATTAAATTGCCGCCCGTCAAGGGCGCAGATGTGATTGCTATCCCTGTATGCGGAGCATACTGTATCCCGATGTCCAGCAATTATAATGCCTCCCTAAAGGCTCCTATCGTGATGTTGGCGGATGGCCACGATCGGCTGGTACGCCGCCGCGAGACCTATCAGGACCTCACACGCTGCGATTCGCTGTAGGATTGGAGGCTAATTCATGTGGCCGATTGTAGGACATGAATCGGCGTTGGCCCGGCTCAAGCGCAGTTTGGAAACAGGGAACCTGGGACACGCCTACCTCATCAGCGGCCCGACTCATGTCGGTAAAATGACTGTAGCCCTGACCCTGGCGCAGGCCTTGAACTGCCGATCTTCGGATTCTCCCTGCGGAACCTGCTCTCAATGCCTTCGTATCATGGCTCTTTCGCATCCCGACGTTCAGGTCGTTACGCTGGGTTCGGCCGTTTCCGAAGAAGACCGTTCACACTCGGAAATCGGGATCGACCAAATCCGCAACGATATCCAGCATTGGGCGAGCCTGCCCCCGTTTGAAGGGGGGTACCGTGTCTTCATTATCGGGGAAGCAGAACTTCTGTCTGCAGAAGCTGCCAACTGTATGTTGAAAACTCTCGAGGAGCCACAGGAAAAGGTAGTATTTATTTTGCTGGCGTCTGAGCCGAAGCGCCTGCCTGAAACCGTTATATCCCGGTGCCAGCGTCTTGATCTCAAACCGGTTGCAGTCGAAAAAATCGCGGCCTCGCTTGTTCAACGGGGCATGCCACCCGAAAAAGCCGCCCTTATCAGCCGCATGAGCTGTGGGAGGCCGGGTTGGGCTTTTTCGGCAGCTGATGATCAAACGGTCCTCGATTTTCGGGCTGACCGTATTGAACAGCTCATCGATGTGATCGAAAGCGATCTGGATTCACGATTTGTATATACAGGGGAATTATCCGCGCGTTTTACACAGAAGAAGGCCGAGGTAAGGGAAACCCTGGAAGCCTGGCTTGGTGTTTGGAGGGACCTGCTTTTGCTAAAAGCGGGGCTCCCGGGGGATCTGACCAACATGGATTATTCGAGCAGGTTGCAATCGATCAGCGGAGGATTTAACATAACACAGATACGGGACGCGATAGGGGCGATTACGCAGGTGCAGAAACAGTTGCGCCAGAATGCGAACCCCCGCCTCGCCCTCGAGGTGCTGATGCTGGATTTGCCCCCGTATCAGAAATAATATGTCCGTTTCACAGGAGATAATATGGCTGAAATTGTAGGTGTCCGCTTCCGCAAGAGCGGAAAAATATATCATTTCGATCCCGCAGGCATAGCGCTAAAACTGGGGGACAATGTCGTTGTGGAAACAACCAACGGTTTGGGGTTGGGCCGGGCGGTAGTATTCACGACAACCGAGACCGCCGGTGAATTAGCCGGCCCGCTCAAACCTGTAGTCCGTCTCGCTGCCCCGGAGGACGTGGAAAGAGCCGCGCGGCTTTGCGGTAAAGAGAGTGAGGCACTCAAAGAAGCGGGGCGGCTGGTGAGTACGCTTGCTTTGCCCATGAAACTCATTTCTGCGGAATATAATCTTGATGCGTCACATCTTACCATATTTTTCAGCGCCGAAGGCCGTATAGATTTTCGTGAACTCGTGCGCGATTTGAGCCATAACCTCAAAGTCAGGGTGGAACTGCGCCAGGTGGGTCCGAGGGATGAGACGAAGCTGTTGGGCGGTTTCGGCAGGTGCGGGAGGGAGCATTGCTGTGCGGCTTTCCTGGATGAATTTTCGCCCGTTTCCATAAAAATGGCTAAAGTTCAGGACCTTCCCCTGAATCCCATGAAGATATCCGGAGTTTGCGGCCGCTTGTTATGCTGCCTGGGTTACGAGTGTGAACAATATCGGGCGATCAAAGAGAAGATGCCGCGTGAAGGTCAACATGTTATGACCGAGGCCGGCCCGGCATTGGTCGTCGGGCATAATACTCTGGAAGAAAAAGTCCTGGTAGAATACGAGACCGGCGTGCGCCTTGAGGCACTGGCTTCCAAAGTTAAGGTAATGGAGAACAGGCCGGTTGAACCAAGGCCTCAGCCGATGCAGAGGCCCGTACAGCCCTTGACGCCGGAGGTTTTTTCAACAGGCGCCGCGGCAGCAGAACCTGACGAAAAATCCGCAGAAGTTATTCAACCCGGGGTCGATGACACTGCGCCGTCTGAAACCCTCCCGGTTGAAGATGACGGTATCTGAAAAGTAACGTTTTCCCCGGAAAATACCTAGCCTGCTCCGAACTTGGTGAGGTACTTCTCCCAGCGTGAAACGTTGCCGGTGTAACGCTGCGGCAAGAAAAAAGTGCCTTGGTTGCGCGGTTTCACAGGGATTTTTTTAAGTTTCATGTTAGCCTGTTCAGGCGTTCTCCCTGCCTTGTGCCGGTTGCATGAGACGCACGCGGCCACGACATTTTCCCACGTGTGTTTTCCACCCTGGAACCGAGGGATAACGTGGTCGATGGTAAGTGTCGTTTCCCGCCCGCAATACTGGCAAACAAAACCGTCTCTGTAAAATACCCCGAGACGTGTCAGTTTGCTGTCAGGCCGGGGCCTTCGCACGGTATATTCAAGTTTTATTACCGAAGGTATCGAATAAGAAGCCCGGGAAGTATGTAAAAATCCAAGGCCATCCTCAAGCATCTCCGCTTTGCCCTCCAGGATTAGGGCGAGCGCCCTTCGTGCCTGGCAGATGTTCAGTGGTTCGTAACTCTGATTTAGGACCAGCACCGGAGAGTTTATTATCACCCATCCCTCGCTGTTATATAATTTTATATTTTAGGCCAATAACGGCCCGGCAGGCAAATATCCTTCCGACTGAACTATGATTCCTGACAAGCTCAAAGGTTCTGGTGCGATTTATTATTCCCGATGCTGTTATCCCGGTCGGGTTCCGGTTTGGCAGGGGCATCGGTTATTTTCTTCATGGACAGGTTGATATCTTCTAGAGACTTGATTACCCTGATTTTTTCTTCCTGGCTTGGTTTCGGGTCGGGCTTCATGTGAATGGGCTTTTTGCATGAACGGCAATGGACCGTTTCTTCCCGGGCTATCTGGCTCAGCATCACGTTCATCCCCGAGTCGCAATGGGGGCAATGGATCTCAATTTCAAGATCTTTCAATTCTTTCCCTTTCTCGATATTAGAATTAAAATATCGGGTTTAATCACATTAACGAGGCGGAGTTTAACGGCCCCCGTGGTTGTTTTAGGCAATAACACCAGTCTGTACAGGAGTTGCCCGAAATCATTCGTGTCCCGCACCACACTGTCGTCGGCGGTCGTTCTTTCCATTGGATGGGCTTCCGCATAAACGATGCTTCGATGAACTTATATGCTAAAGAGTCTGCCGCAACTAGTCAAATCAAAATGAGAAAGCCTTCGAGGTTGACACTTGAACGTCAATCTATTAGAGTTTCAATATATGGCAGCAGTCGCAAAATGGTCTATCGGTTTATCATCGCATAACGGCGATTTCGTGGTTGTTATCCCCAAAGCCAGTCCGCTTCCGGCGCGCCGCAGCGTGACCGTCACGACTGCCATCGATTCTCAGCAGGACATGAAGTTGTCGATCTGGATGGGTGAATCCGAAAAGGCTGAAGATAATTATCCGTTAAGCAATATCCGCCTCGAAGGGTTTCAAAAAGACAATGCCGCGGGAGTTTCACGGGTAAAATTGACGTTCTACGCTTATGAACACAGCGTGATAAAAATTGGTTGTTGCTACAAAGAAGGCGACCCTGAACAGGAAATCAGCATCATTCCCGCTGCCGATCTTTCCGAGGCAGACATGAACCGGTTGCGGGAATTAGTCAATGAAATGACCTTAAAAGTTACACCCCAGGAAATTTCCGGGCCTGACCTTGGTACGGTTTCTCTGGCTCCGGTCTGAGACCTTTCCAGAATCCCGTTCTCCGAATAATGTGCCCCTTGCCTGTTATTATCCCCGCGAAGCGCTCTTTTTGATATAGGGCCTTTTAGCCTGGGTGGTCGAGCGTATGTCAGTGCGGTAATCGGGTGCCATCAACGCAAACGGGGTGCTCATCTTGTGGTCAGCCAGGCGTGAACTGATTCGGCCTTCCAGCTCTTCGAGGGACTTGCTGGTGGTGATGACCGTCGGTAATTGGGCATTGTAACGGTAGTTGATGACCTGATAGAGCTTCTCCTGGGCCCAGGGAGTCGTGCTCTGTTCGCCAAAGTCATCCAGTACCAGCACCGGGCTGGTTTTTACCCTTTCGAACATCTGGTCGTAGGTTACCTTGGAATCGGGGCTGAAAGTCGATCGAAGATGGTCCAGAAACTCCGGGACGACAACGAACAAACCGGGTTTTCTTGCCTGGTATTGGAAATTGATTATCGCCGCCGCCAGGTGTGTTTTACCGCAACCCGTAGCTCCCTGGAAAACTATCCATCCTTCAGGTGACTTTGCGAACTCCAGGGCCAGGCGATAGGCGCGTTCCAGGTTGTCCTGTTGTTCCTGCGGCAAGTTAACACGCCTGTAATCGAAGGTCGCAAAAGTCATGCTTTTTTGGAGCTCGAGCCCTGTGGCCCAGGCACAGTCATCAGCCCCTTTATTTTCCTCAAGCAAAAAGCTCTGGCAAATCCTTGTGTCGCCGAGTCGGCTGCGCAGCCTTTCATCCAGTTGTTCGACCCGGCGTTCGGTTGTGAGGACCGTCGGCAATTCGTAACTGAAACGGTGATTCAATAACTGGTCCAACTTTTCCTGAGCCCAGGGGGTGCTCGCCTGGTTTCCCAGGTCGTCTAGAATAAGCAGCGGTGTGTTACGCACCTGTTCGAAGAGGCGATCGTAGCTGATTTCACTTTCAGGGTTGAACGCAGCCCTCAGGTGGTCCAGTAAGTCGGGGGCTGTGATAAAAAACACGGAGCCGCCTCTTTCGATGCGTTCACTCGCAACGGCAGCCGCCAGGTGGGTTTTACCGCTGCCGGTCGGGCCGATGAAAACAAGCCAACCCGTGGGTTCGGCAGCGAATTTTCTGGCGGAATCATAAGCCGCGCCGAAGAGGCGCTGGCTTTCGCTGGCCCCGTTTCTTCCCTGTCTCATTAGTTTGTCAAAGGTGAGGTTTTTGAGGGCCCCGAGATTTGAAAGTCCTTCTAAACGGAGATGGCGCTTCCCGGCTTCAACTTCAAGCGCGCAGACGCACGGAACAGTATTGCGGTAATCTGTTTTTCCGTCAGGAAGCAGGGGATGCACAAAACCGGCCCCTTTGCATTTGGAGCAAATATCACCCTGGCTCGCCTTGGCCCCGGTCTTAACGCTTGATAAGGTGTCCGTAGGCGCCTTGGGTGTATTTGTCAGTGTTGTCTTTTTGATCGTCTCGTTGATGCGTTCCATCTTTTTTACCTTCGGTGGTCCAGCGCTCAAGTATGCGCTCGATATAGCGCCAGTTACGCTTATTGGCATTCACGGATTCACGGATGGCATCTCTCAGCCAGTCTTCTGGATATTGGGTCAGTGCATCCTTGATTTCTTCTGACGTCATCGGGGTCAACATGCCGATGTTTTGTTCATAGAGCGTGAAGATGTTTTCCTGCTCGACCGGTTTGACGGCGGCCTTAACAATCTCAATTTTAGGTAGTTTCAACTTGCCAGATTTGATCTGTTCCACTGCCTCCCGTTCACTGGAAGTGTTCAGAAAAAACAGGCTTTCCTGTTTGCCTTCCTGTGTCACATCTATGGAAATGATGGCCCCGCGCGCCATAGCCGAGGAGAGTGCGTCCTTGATCTGCAGTTCGGCGCTTTTCCCATCCGGGTGGAGGCCTGCCGTCAGGGAGGGATTGGAAAGAAGTTCGCTGAGAGTGGCGAACCGGGGCGCGCCTTTTTTACCGTAAATCGTCTGGAAGATATATAACATGCATTTCAATTCCGGGCTATCCATACCGGGCATGAGCATGTTCATAAATAGGTTCGGTACGGGAGTAAATTGCATATTCGCAGGGAAGCCGCTGAAAGGTTTCATCTCAGTTGGGGCTCCGCGTTTGAAAGATTTTCAAATTTCGTAAGGGCGTTTTTAAAACGTACTTTGACCTGGCCGATAGGCCCGTTACGGTGCTTGGCGATGATGATGTCCGCAAGTTCGCGAGGGTATTCCTGGTCCGGATGTTCCCTCAGCCATTCATCCTCGGTGCGGTAATAAACTTCATCGCGGTATATGAAGACCACGAGGTCGGCGTCCTGCTCGATGGACCCGGATTCTCTCAAGTCCGAAAGTTGCGGAACGTGGGAAACCCGGCCCTCTACAGCGCGTGAAAGCTGCGATACGGCAATCAACGGCACATTCAGTTCTCTTGCGAGTGCTTTCAGGGCTCTCGTAATATTTGATAATTCCTGGACGCGGTTTTCTACTCGGCCTTCGCTCTGAAGCAGCTGGAGATAGTCGAGTATGATAAGGTCCAGCGGGCGTTCGTAATGCAGCCGCCGGGCTTTGCTCCGCATTTCCACGACACGCAGCATCGGCGAATCGTCGATATAGATAGCCGCGTTAGACAGTTTGCCCTGGGCCTCCATGATGGCCTTTTCCTCTTCTTCCGTGTTCTGGCCCAGCCGCATGTGCTTAGAATTGATTTCGGCTTCACTCGACAGGAGGCGCTGAACGAGTGATTCCCTGGACATCTCCAGGCTGAACAATGCAACACAGGCCCCCTGTTCCAGGGCCGCGTTACGGGCAATATTTAACGCGAGTGAGGTCTTTCCCATGCTCGGCCTTCCGGCCAGGATGATAAGGTCGGAGCGCTGCAACCCCCCGGTCAATTCGTCCAGCCCGTGAAAACCGGAATAAACGTGGGGCAGGCGCTGTAAAACACCTGCTTCCGGTGGAGGGGGCGTCTCGAAATATCTGTCAAGGACGTTTTTGATCGGCACGAAATCAAGGTGCCCGCGTTCCGTCCTGAGCCTGAAAAGCACGTCCTCGGCTTTGTTTAATGTCGATGCGATGTCCGGGTCCGCGTCGTAACCCATCCCTGAAATCCTGTCGGCGGCTGAGATAAGCTGGCGCATGATAGATAGCCGGTAAACTATCTGGGCATAGTGTTCGATATCCAGAGAGGTCGGAACGATGGATATCAGATGGTTCAGGTACGCCACCCCTCCGATTTTGTCGAGTTGCCCTATCCTCTCCAGTTCCTGGGCCACCGTAATCTGATCTATAGCCTCGTCACGGTGGTACAGGGAAAGCTCCGCTTGAAATATCCAACGGTTTGCTTCCGAGAGAAAATCTTCGGGGCGTAACAGCACCGCAACCTGGTAAACGCTCTTTCCGTCTATCAGCAGCGAACCGTTGACTGCTTCCTCAGAATCTATGTCGTGAGGAGGCAGCTTGTCGATAGGCACTCTAGGGTTCCTCGCGCGTGATTTTAACTTTTATCCCGGGCGCCAACTCTCCGTTGAGCCTGACGAGCGCGTCGAAAGTGCCGGTATGGCGGATCGGTTCGGCTAATTCGACTTTGCGCTTGTCTATTTCGCTGCCTATCAGTTTGGAAAGGGCTTCAGCAACGTCGGTGTTCGTTATTGAGCCATAAAGCTGGTCCTTGGCCCCGACTTTGCTTTTAATGGTCACTGTCTTGCCCTCGATTTTTTTAGCCAGGGCTTCAATCTCAGCCGCGGCTTGGGCCTGGCGGCGGGCGATGGCGCGTTGCTCGGCTTCAAAATGCTGCTGGACGTCTCCCTGCGCGAGCGCAGCTAGCTTTTTGGGGATCAGGAAGTTGCGCGCGTAGCCGTCGTTCACTTCCTTCGCCTCACCGGCTTTAGCTACGTTCGGAACATCTTTAAGAAAAATAACTTTCATGGCGTTCTCACCTCAGGGGATTTTTTGATAACCCATTATACTAAATGCGGAGCGGGAGTTAAATAACGAAATGACCGATTTTAGCCCGTCCGGGGAAGGTTCGGATATTTAGACTTTAGTATCTGTTTTTGAAATAAACGAACCGCCATTACCTTGATATTTAAAAATTGTTTGTGATAGTTGTTCAAGAGGTAGAAATTATGCCTCGTCTACCCATCTCTTAGCATTGACCGCGGCTACTGCGCCGTCGCCGGCCGCAGCCACGGTCTGGCGTATCGAATTGTGCCTGATATCCCCCGCGGCGTATATCCCCGGGACGCTGGTTTCCATCTTGTCGTTTACCGTTATCATGCCGTTTTCGTCCAGAGCAACCAACCCTTTAAGGTATTCTGTATTGGGTTTTAGCCCAATTGAAATGAATACTCCATCGAGGGGCAAATCAGATTTTTGCCCTGTGGCAACGTTGTTGAGTTTTAATTTTTCTACAAAATCCCCGCCTTCGACGGCTTCAATTATCGTACTCATGATGAATTCGATTTTAGGTTCGGCCTTTGCCCTCTCCTGCACGACCGGAGTAGCCCTCAGTTGGTCACGCCGGTGGATGATGTATACTTTTCTGGCGAATTTAGCGAGGTGCATGGCTTCATACAGTGCCGAGTTGCCTCCTCCCGCTACCGCTACGACTTTATCGTTATAAAAAGGTGCATCACAGGTTGCGCAGTATGAAACGCCGCGACCGATGTATTGTTTTTCGCCCGGGGCGTCCAGCTTCTGCTTGTCCGACCCTCCAGCGATGATGACGCTTCTGGATGTGAATTCGCCATCGCTTGTGGTGACTGCGAAATCACTCTTACCCTTGACCATGATGGTGCTAACTTCAGAGCTGATGTCTTTCAACCCGTATTTTTTCGCTTGCTCGAACATCTTGGCGGTCAGGTCCATCCCTGAAATCCCTTCAGGAAACCCTGGAAAATTATCTACTTTTTCCGCCTCGTTTATCATACCGCCGGTCAGGTTTTTTTCGATGAGCAACGTATCGAGCCTGTCTCGGGAGGTATATATGGCGGCAGAAAGACCGGCGGGACCGCCTCCTATAATGATGACGTCATAAGTCTGTTTTATCGTTTCCTGGTTCATATCTCACCTCTCCAAGCGCCCTCGCTATGTCGCGTTCCGCAGTCCGGTTGGCAATGCCGATAGCATTTTTTATCGCTTTGGCTTTGCTCCTTCCATGTGAAATTATAACATTTCCTTTCACACCCAGTAGACATGCGCCGCCGAATTCGCTGTAGTCCATGTTCCTGATGAAGGAACTTAATCCTACCGCGGCGGACAGGGCTTTGCCGGTCAACCGTGGATTGCCGCTGGTATGCGCTTTCTCGCCGCCGCGTATATTGACGATAGACTCCCCGAGACCCTCCAGGGCTTTAAGCAGTATGTTTCCCGTGAAACCGTCAGTCACTATAACGTCCGCAACGTCGTTCACCAGGTCATTGCCTTCGATATTGCCGATAAAGTTGAGGCCGGCCGATTTGAGGAGCTGGTGGGTTTCGACGGTCAGGCGATTCCCTTTTGTTTCCTCGGTTCCGTTGGAGAGAAGCCCTATCCTCGGGGATTCCATGCCGAAAATGCGATTGGCATAGAGGTTGCCTAGTTGTGCGAACTGTACCAGGTGCTCGGGACGGCAGTCCGAATTAGCGCCTGCGTCAAGGAGCAGCGCCGGCAGGCGGGAATGGCTCACGTTGATGATGCTGGCTATAGCCGGGCGGGAGACTCCCTCGATCTTTCCGAGCATCATCAAGGAAGCGGCGAAAACTGCGCCTGTTGAGCCGGCTGAGATAAAAACGTCGGCTTTACCTGACTTGAGAAGTCCAATGCCTACTGGAATAGAGGCGTCAGGCTTTTGACGCAAAGCCTCCATCGGATGTTCATGGAATTCGATGTTCTGCTCGGCGTGAACCACGCTGATCCCCAGTTTTTTGAATTGCCGTCCTGCCAATACGTGGAGCAGAGGCTGCTTGCCGACGAGGATGATTTCGACACCCTTGTATTCGTGTATGGCCTTGATAGCCCCTTTAACGATTTCAACGGGGGCGAAATCACCCCCCATGGCATCGATAGCGATTCTCATTTTTTCCTTTACCTCTTGTCAGACACACTTGGGGCATTGAACCCCTTGAATTTAGTAGGGGTGATCCCACGGTGCCGGGCAGCCAATAGCGCCGCCCCGATGGCTCCCATGAGCTCGGGATGTTCGGGTATCACCAATTTCACATTCATCTCGTCTTCAAATGCACGTACCATCCCGCGGTTATAAGCCAGCCCTCCCTGGAAAACGACCGGCACCATGATTTCTTTTCCGGCAGCTACGCTGTTGAGATAATTGTGGGCCAGGGTTTGACATAACCCGAACACAACATCCTCCAGCCTGCTGCCGCTTTGCTGCATATGGATCATCTCTGATTCCGCGAAAACTGTGCAGCGGCCTGAAAGCCTGGCCGGGGCAGAACTCCTGCAGGCTGTCTCGCCTAATTTTTCAGGGCTCAGCCCGAGACGCTGGGCCTGGTGGTCCAGAAAACTGCCTGTTCCAGCGGCGCATACGGTGTTCATGCCGAAATCTGCCACCAATCCATCCCGGAGCAGGATGATCTTGCTGTCCTGGCCGCCTATCTCGATGACTGTTTGGGCTCCCGGGAAATATTTCGATGCCGCGGCTGCCTGGCAGGTGACCTCGTTTTTTACGAGGTCGGCTCCCACGAGTGCTGCGACGAACGCGCGGCCGCTGCCAGTAATCACCGTGCGGAATATTTCCGGCTCGGATTCGAATTTTCCCCGGATCAGTTCCAGCCCGTTGTTGACGGCTTTCCCGGGTTCGCCATGAGTGGGCAAGCAGACATTCGCCGCCAGATTCAAGCCGTCATCCAGGACAACCAATTTGGTGGATACCGAGCCGATGTCGATACCGAGGTAATATTTCATTTCAACGACTGATGAAGGGAAAAGCAATCAGCCCAAATATTATACCCCTAAGGTTTTGGGGTGGCAAAAACTCCGGATTCCCGTATTTGCAGATTCACGAGGCGGACGAAATGCGGCGGATAGCCTATGATTTATCAAATTCTAATCGGACCGCGGCCATCGTGTCGGGCGACGCCAGGACATCGATAGCGGTCATGGCAAGTCCGGTGGCTGCCCTCAGGCTCTGGGTCAGACCGTTTTCTTTCGCCGCGTAGCGGGCGAATTCGACGGTGTGCTCGCTTTCTCCCTGGGGGGCTATGGCAACGGATGTATGGATAGATGGGACGATCTGGCTCACATTCCCCATATCGGTGCTTCCGAAAGATTGTGCCGCATTGAAAAGCGGGACGGCACTACCTATGCGTTCCATATTTTCAGTATAAAGCCGTGCCAGCGTCGAGTTGTTTCGCATCGGGGCATAGATTTCCTTGTCGTCCCAATGGTATTCGAGGCGGGCTCCCGTCGCCATGGCAGCGGCTTTGAAACAATCCAGCACCCTTTCTTTGAGGGAATTGAGATAGCCCACGTTGCCGGCGCGCACCAGGAAACGTCCTGCCGTATGTGCGGGCACGATGTTGGCTGCCTGTCCTCCGTCGGTGATGACCCCGTGGATCCGGGAATCGGTTGATATATGCTGCCTGAGGGAGTTGATGGCGTTAAACGATTGAATCATGGCTTCCAGGGCGTTGATTCCCTGTTCCGGGTGTGCAGCCGCATGCGCTTCCTTGCCGAAAAATTCGATGTCGAGTGCAACGCAAGCCAGCGCCGAGATCATAGCGCTGTCGAAAGTTCCTGGATGCGTCATCATCGCGGCGTCGATGCCCGCGAAGGCCCCTCTTTCCGCCATGATAATTTTGCCGCCGTCCAGCTCCTCGGCAGGCGTACCGATGACCTGGACACTACCGCCGAAAATGTCCACCGCTTCTTTAGTCCCCAGTCCGGCGGCGACCGCAGCGGTCGCTATGAGGTTATGCCCACAGGCATGCCCCAGGCCGGGCAGGGCGTCATATTCTGCGATGAATGCCACCACGGGTTTCCCCGTTCCGTATGTTGCCCGAAATGCAGTCGGGAGGCTGCATATCCCCCGCTCGACGGCGAATCCTCGGGTTTCCAGCGCCTCTGTGAGCCATCCGGCCGCATTGTACTCGTTCATGGCAGTTTCTGGATTGCTGTGTATCTGATGCGCGAGGATCCGCAACTCTGCCTGGTGGCGTTTAATAACATTTCTGACCTGGGCTTTTACATCGGTTAATTGTTGAGTGTCCATCGCACTATTATAGCCGACCGGCATATCACTTCAAAGTATTGAAATGCGCCGTGCCCCCGGGACGTTTCATTGAAACCGCCGTTCTCCCGGTAGGAAGTGTGACGCTGGTCGCTTGTTCCGCCTTACCTGCGATGTTACAATAACAAGGTAAGTTTTATGCCTCAAAATTTCATCTTCATCAAGGGTGCGCGAGAGCACAACCTTAAAAACATTGACATAACTATCCCCCGTGACAAGCTGGTGGTGATCACCGGCGTTTCCGGGTCCGGTAAAAGTTCGCTGGCATTCGATACTATCTATGCTGAGGGGCAACGGCGTTACATGGAATCCCTTTCCGCCTATGCCCGGCAGTTCCTCGGGCGGATGGAAAAGCCTGATGTGGACTATATCGAAGGGCTAAGCCCCGCGATATCGATCGACCAGAAAGGTGTCAGCCACAATCCGCGTTCGACAGTCGGAACAGTCACTGAGATATACGACTATCTCAGGCTTCTTTTTGCCAGGGCCGGGCATCCGCATTGCCCTCAGTGCGGTCGCGAGATATCCATGCAGACGGTTCAGCAGATCGTCGACGCAGTCCAGGCTTTGCCGGGTGGTTCGCGCATCCTGGTGCTGGCTCCCCTCGTGAAAGACCGAAAAGGCGAGTACAAAGAAGTATTTGATGATTTGCGCAAGAGCGGTTATGCCCGCGTGAGGGTGGACAATATCATCAAGGAGCTTGATGGCGAGATAGACCTGGATAAAAAAAAGAAGCATACCATCGAAGCCGTCATCGACCGGCTTGTCATCGGACAGGAGGGCAACCAGAGCCGCATCGCCGATTCGGTTGAGACGGCCCTGAAACTCGGCAAGGGCGTGGTATTGATTTCCATCGTTGAAGGTGAAGAGCTCCTCTTTTCAGAGCAGTTTGCCTGCCCGGACTGCGGGATAAGCCTCGGTGAGGTGGAACCCCGCACATTTAGCTTTAACAGCCCGCACGGGGCTTGCCCGGCGTGCACTGGCCTCGGGATCAAAATGGAGTTTGACCCAGACCTGGTTATACCCGATAAAGAGTTGTCTCTCGCCAAAGGAGCCATTCACCCTTACCAATGGCAAACGTGGTATTACTCTCAACTCGAAGATGTCGCCAGGCGGCACCATTTTTCCCTGAACGCCCCTGTAAAAGACCTGAGCAAAGAATCGCTGGATATCGTTCTCTACGGCGAAGGCGGCGAATCCCACAGGTACCGCAGCCGGTTCGGCAGGGAAAAAGTATATACCGAAGGTTTCGAGGGAGTTATCCCCCGCCTGGAACGGTTGCATCACGATACCGAGTCGGAGATGTCACGCGCTGCTATGGAGCAATACATGGTAGCTTCACCTTGCCAGGTCTGCGAAGGGCGCCGTCTCAAACCCGAAGCTCTGGCCGTCACCATTGGTGGAATCAATATCGTCCAGACCACTGGCATGTCTGTCAACAAGTCCCTTGAATGGATGGATACGCTCGCCGGCACCGGTTCGGTCCTCAGTGAAAAAGAAAAGGCCATAGCAAAAGAGATTTTAAAAGAGATAACCTCGCGTCTACGTTTCCTGGAAAATGTAGGATTGGATTACCTGACACTTGAACGTTCGTCCGGCACGCTCTCCGGCGGTGAGGGCCAGCGCATCCGCCTTGCCACGCAGATAGGAAGCGGGCTTATGGGCGTGCTTTATATATGCGACGAGCCGACCATCGGCCTTCATCCGGCCGACGACTACCGGCTGGTCGAGACCCTGAAACGTCTCCGGGATCTGGGCAACAGCGTCATAGTGGTGGAGCATGACGAGGCTGTTATGCGGGCGGCTGATTATATCATCGACATGGGGCCGGGGGCCGGAGAACACGGGGGCAGGGTGATTGCCGCAGGGACGCTTGACGAGATCCTGGGATCCGAGGATTCTCTTACCGGCCAGTATCTCTCGGGGCGCAAGCAGATATCCATGCCGGACAAACGGCGTAAAGGCTCGGGTGAGGAAATCGTGATCAAGGGCGCCCGCCAGAATAACCTCAAAAATATTGACGTGCGCATCCCCCTGGGTAAACTCGTTGTCATAACTGGCGTTTCCGGAAGCGGAAAGAGCACGCTGATAAATGAAGTGCTTTACCGCAAATTGGCGCAGGTGCTTTACCGGTCGCGTGAAAAGCCCGGGGAGGCTGAGTCTTTCAGCGGGATTGAGAATATCGACAAGGTCATCGATATCGACCAGTCGCCCATCGGGCGTACCCCGCGTTCCAATCCCGCGACTTACACGGGAATGTTCACTCACATACGAGAATTGTTCGCCACAACTCCCGAAGCCAGGCTCAGGGGTTATGAAGCCGGCCGGTTCTCTTTCAACGTGAAAGGGGGCCGCTGCGAGGCCTGCCACGGCGAGGGGTTTATCCAGATTGAGATGCAGTTCTTGCCGGACGTAACAGTGCCCTGTGAAGTTTGCCACGGCGCGCGTTACAACCGGGAGGTGCTGGAGATAAAATTCAAAGGGAAAAACATAGCCGAAGTCCTCGATATGACCGTCGAAGAGGCCCTTCGCGTATTCGAGCATTTTCCAAAGATAAAAAACAAGCTCGAGACACTGCATTCGGTGGGCCTGAATTACATCCGGCTCGGTCAACCCGCACCATACCTTTCGGGCGGTGAGGCACAGCGCGTCAAACTTGCCTCAGAGCTTTCACGACGCGCAACAGGCCGGACCTTGTATATCCTTGACGAACCGACAACCGGCCTTTCTTTCGAGGACGTGGCGGCTCTCATGCGCGTGTTGCAGCGATTGGTGGATAGCGGAAACTCTGTGATTATCATCGAACACCACCTGGATGTGATCAAAAACGCAGACTGGATTATAGACCTCGGGCCGGGGGCGGGTGACGCAGGAGGGCGGCTGGTTGCGACAGGCACGCCTGAACAGCTTGCCAGGCACGAAACATCGGCTACCGCTTTCTATCTTAAAAAAGTGTTGGAAACGCAAAAATAGCCTGAAAAAACTAAAAACGTTATTAAATTACAATCGAAATAATAGAGGTGAGCAGTTGCTCACCTCTTTTGGTTACAGCGAAACCAGGCACGATGGTTATTTCTCGAGCAGGTACGGTACCATGACCAGGGTTACGTTAGGATGCCGCTCGAAAACACCTCGCAATCGAGCCGCGGTCCGGTTGTGCAGGAACCGTTCCCAGTAATGCGCGGTGATGAATTCCGGCAGGATCATGGTGATGAACGCTGTCGGTGATTGGGCTTGAACGGCATCCACATAGGCCAGCAAGGGCTGGTTAAAACTTCGAGTCGGAGACTCGATGATGACCAGCTTGAGGTCCGGCGCGTATTTCTGCATCTTGTCCTTTAGTTTCTGTGTTTTCTCGGGGTTCGTGGAGACGTGCAGAACCACTCTCTCGGCATCGATCGTCCGCGCGAATGAAAAAGCCCTCAGCGAACCGTAGTTTACGTCGTCTATCAGGATTAACACCAGTTGGTTGATCTTAGCGGGCGGCAACTGGTCTGGCACTACGCTTAACTCTTTTCCGACTTGCTTGTAGTGGCGGTTGATGCGTGTTAAAAGGAGGATGATGGGAGGAACCAGGATGACAACAAGCCAGCCCCCCGCTGTGAACTTGGTGAGTATGGCGATGATTAGTACCAGGCCTGTAAAGACAGCCCCCGTACCGTTAATGGCAAGGCTTCTTTTCCAGCCGGGGCCGCGCAACCTCCACCAGTGCACCACCATGCCTGAATTGGACATGGAGAAGGCCAGAAAAACCCCGATGGCATACAGGTTGATAAGCCGGTCGACGTTTCCCTCGAAAACCACAACCAGGATTGCGGCGACCGACCCGAGGAAGAGGATCCCTGTCGTGAACGCCAACCGGTCTCCTCTGAACTGGAACTGGTGCGGCATGAAATTGTCTCGTGCGAGTACTGAAGAAAGCCTCGGGAAGTCGGCAAACGCCGTATTGGCTGCTACGACCAGGATGCCCACGGTAGCGAACTGAAATATATAATAAAAAACGTTGCGGCCGAAAACTGAAAGGGCGACCATGGAAATAATAGTCTCCTTCCCGGGGTCAGGCACCAGGTGCAACCGGGTGGCCAGGAAGGTGATGCCGACGAAGAAGACTGCCAGCAGCCCTGCCATGATTGTTATCGTAGTTGCCGCATTTTTGGATGAGGGCTGTTTGAAAACCGGAACGCCGTTTGAGATGGCTTCAGTCCCGCTCATGGCTACGGCCCCGGCAGAAAAAGCACGTAATACCAGCCATAGGGTGAGTGGGGTCGTGGCTATCAGGATCGGCTGGGGTGTTGCGGGGTGAAGATTTCCAGTTGACCATTTTAATAATCCCACGATAATCATGATGCTGACCCCGACGATGAATAGATAAGTGGGGATGGAAAAGACCGTACCTGCTTCACGGACGCCGCGCAGGTTCCCGAGCACCATCAGGCCTATGAAAAAGATACTCAAGATAACCGTGAGATTGAAAAATGACGGAAGCGAATGCTGTATGTTGTTCATCTGGTTGGAGTAACCGGCCGCGATAAGGGCCGAAATCACACCCTGTGCCCCGGCAACTATAGAAACGGCCACCGTTAACACATAATCGATAAGAAGGGCCGCTGCCGCTAGAAGCCCGAATCGCTGACCCAGGTTTTCTCGGCTCACATTGTAGGAGCCCCCTCCCTGAGGGTAGGCGTGGACTGTTTGGCGATAAGAAAACGCGACAATTGACAGGAGGATCGCTACCGCCAGCGCGGTGTATAGGGAAACTCCCAATGCGGCGCCCCCGGCAACCACAAGTATCGTGAGAGATGCCTCGGTAGCATAAGCGCTGGATGAGATAGCATCCGAACCGAACACGGCGAGGGCCCTTACCTTGTTTAGTCTTTGAGTCCCTTCCTCTGCTGTAAAAAGCGGCCGCCCGATGAAGATTCTTTTCAACCCCCGATAGCTGCGTTCTGCCCTGCTTTTCGGGATTTCTTGTTCAGGTTTGGCCACGAAATACCCGGGTCCTGCTTTGATGAACTGGCTTACACGTTTAACCCGTGCATACGATTCCCCTGGACGTGTGCCGCGATGGGTTTCGATGCTTATCAACTCGGGGTTGATTTTTTTAGTTTCTTCCCGTTTTCCGTTTGGGGAGGAAGCTCCGTTATTTGTATCAAGGTTCATTTGTCTTCAGTCGATCCTATTGCCGTACATTTTACAATATTTCCGTAAAAATCGTGTATTGAAAAACTGTTATTATGAAATATACCATACAATCTGTTCGATCCGTTCACGGTTGACGATATGTTTATACCGCACTGGAGACTGCAGGTTTAATCGTTTGATTCTGGTAACTTTGGTTTCCAGGACCGGAAGCTTCCAGTAGCACTGCCGCAAGAAGTACGATATCAGTGTAATAAAAATAATTCCAGTTGCTGCGCCATGCGAAAAATAAGGGCAAGGTTGCGAGAATAAGCGCCGTTTGGGGATACAGGAGACAATTGCGATAATACCATATCAGGCAGAGCATGATTGCGAGTCCTTCCAGAAAACTGAACATCGTTTGCGAGGTCATGTGCACCAGCCCGCTGGTCACGATCGTAACAAGGCCCACTCCTTCAGGGAATAGGCTGTCTCGCAAGGGCGCACCGACTGATGTGTACCATGAACCGGGATTCATGAAAATAAATGGAAGGTTAAACGATGCGAAAACACTAGCCGCAATCGCACTTGTCCAAACAGCCAGTTTGAATCCTCGATTTCGGAATATCAATATCGCGAAAAAAGGCAGAAAATACCAGGCAACTTGCTTGGTGGCGATCGCGATGCCCATACAAAGTGCCGATATCCAGATTTTACGCGGCAAGAGAACCCAGGCAAGCAACAAAAACGGAAAGTAGAGCAGACTGGTATCTCCTCCCGCAACGGCATTCCAGATTTCCAGGCTTAGCGCGGCTCCTAGAATAAAATACACCTTCAATCCGGGTTTAATGAGCCGTGCGACATACGCGATGGCTGGAAGGGCCAGCAAGATATATACGATCCTGATGTCATTGATGCCAAGAGCGAGAAACGGTGCGGGTAGTAGGAAAGAACCTGCCGGATAACTCTGATGAGTTTCAATCTCAACCGGAACGGTTTCGGGGGTCTTGATGGATTCTTCCCAAAGGTTGCGTAACTGGTCGGTATTCGGATATGGAAAATCCGCAGAGAAATTCCCTTTGAATAGGGGGGTTATCTTGTCGAAGGCTGTGCTTGAAGAGTTGAGAGCAGTGATTATATTTGAGGAAGTATAAGGGTTTTTCCCGTCAAGCAGGTTGTAAGCAGCCTGCTGTGTGAGTGCCATTGCATCTGCCGGTTCAAAAGAGTGCTTTATTGATTTCCCGAGCGAAGACCCCATCGGACTCTTGGGCGCAAGGAAAACGAGAATGACTCCGATTATTTCAAGTGTAGTGACAATCCCCAAAAATGCGATAATGGTTTTGCCGAAAGGCCTCAACCAATTCGATGTATTTTCCAGTTTTTTATCGGTTGCCGGAATAGCTATGGCGAATATCGTAACGAACCATAACAGGCAAGATAAACTCGCTATCACCGCGAGCCAGGGGGAGTTCAAATAGTGGGCCAAACCGGAAAGAGCTGAGCCTATGAGGTTGACTAAAATAGCAATAAAAAACAGCCATATTCGGTGGGGCGGGGTTATTTCCCGGGTTGATTGATGCGCCATATGAGCGAGTATACCATACGCCTGAGTTACCGACTGAAATGCCTTTGATTTTTTTACTGCGACTCGGTTAATATAGTTGTCGATCATTTGAAGAAGGGACGAATCGAATTATGAATAGGTCTGACGCTTTGAAGGCCGTAACGGATAATGTGAAAAATCAGAATATGGTCAAACATATGCTTGCGACAGAATCGATCATGCGCGCCCTGGCGATAAAATTCCACGAAAACGCAGAGGAATGGGGTCTCGCAGGTCTATTGCATGATGTAGATATCGAGATACTCGCCGGCGATATGACCGAACATGGCAAATTAAGCGCTCAGATGGCACAGAAAATGGGTGTTAATCCGGATATTGCGCATGCCATTCTCTGTCACAACTCCGCCCTTGGGGTTGCTTGTGATACCTTGATGGATAAAGCTCTGTTATGTGCTGACCCGCTCACAGGTCTAATTACTGCGGGTGCTTTAATCAAGCCCGAAAAGAAGCTTGGTGCGGTGCAGGCGGCCTCGATAAGCAAGCGCTTCAAAGAGAAAAGTTTCGCAGCCGGAGCCAACCGCGAGCAGATAGCCTCCTGCGCCACGTTGGGACTGACTATTGATGAATTTATTGCTTTGGGGCTGGCGGCCATGCAATCGATAAGCAGTAACCTGGGGCTTTAGGTACCCAACTCTGTTTTCAAGAGATTATTCGGTCACTGACTGATCTCTACCGTAGAGCCCTCGTTTTTTTTAACAACGTCTATTCGTGCGGGGAACGCATCTTTAAGTTCATCGATATGAGTGATTACCAGGATTTTTTGAAAATCGTCCTGCACTGAATTGATCGCTTCTTTTAGTTTTTCTATACCGTCTGCGTCCTGCGTGCCGAAACCCTCATCTATGATAAGCGTCGGAAGCGGAGCGCCGGCTCGTTTCGCCAACAACCGTGCTAGTGCTATTCGGATAGAGAAATCGATCCTGAATGCTTCTCCTCCGGAGAACATTTCATAATTTCTGGTTCCCAGTTCGTCGGCGATTTTGATGTCCAGCGTTTCGGAAATATCCCCTTTTTTGGTTGTCTTCTGGGGTTCGAACGTCAGGTTCATGCGGCCATCCGTCATCCTCGCCAGCAGGCGGTTTGCCTCTGTTTCGATTTCCGGGAGTGCCGTTTCGATAAGCATCGCCTGCAGGCCTTTTTTGCCGAATATATCAGTTAACTGGCGATATAGGTTTTCTTTCACCGATGCTTCCGCCAGTTCCCGGCGTTTTTCCAAATTGCGTTTTTCGAGCTCTGAGAGTTGCTTGATACGCTCTTTGAGGACGGCTGTTTTCTCCCTCGAAACCCTCTGTTCTTCCAGTTTCTTTGCCAACTCGTTTTCTGCGGCGGACAGTCGCCGTGATATTTCCGGCAGTTCTTTTAATTTAACGGAAAATTCTTGTTGAAGAATGGTGTCTGAGTCTAGCCTGGTTTTGACTTGATCGATGATTTGTTTAGACCTTGAAGCGTTATCGTTTTCCTGATTTAACAGGCTTAGAGCCTCGTCAAGGTTTTTCTTTTGTTCTTCCCATCCGGCAAGGTTTTCTTTGCGCGATTGCAGGGCATCATGTTCTTTTTCGTCGTATGACAACGATGCTATTTCCGCCAATATTTCGACGATGGCTTTCCGCTCGGTTGGGGCGTAGTCCTGGGAAGCTAGTGTCGCTTCGATTTCAGCGATCTCCTGTTTTTCATCGGCAAGTCTGGCTGAGGCTTCAACCCCTTCTTTGATGGCTTGTGCCACACGGGATTCCTGAGCGACCAGGTTACGGCTTTCCTGTTTCAGTGTGGCTTCGAGGGCTGAGGCATCCGCTTCGTTTTTTTTGATCTCTGAAGACAGCCTTGTGGAATTGCATTCCAGTTGTTTGATGGAATCCAGCTTGTTCGCTTTTTCCGAGGCGTATTTTGACCGGACCAGATCTAATTCACGAGTGCCGAGTTCGGTTTCGCAAAGGGGACAACGTGCTTCATTTTTAGTTTCAAGTAGGATTCCTAGTTTTTCATCAATGGTCCTGATCTCCGATCTGAGCAGGATGGTGCTTTCCGATGCGTTAAATAAAGCGGTTTTTTGTGCTCCGACGCTGTCCCTTCTCGCCTTTATTTCGTTTTCGAGAGGGGCGAGTTCGGCGAGGGCGGTCGCTATTTTTCTCTGTTCCAGCTTGAGTTCTGGAAGCTTTTCACATTTACGTTCCAGTTGGAGCGCATCATTTTCGGCGAGCTTGTGCAGGGTGTTCAAGTCATTCTGTGCCCTGTCGCAAATTTTTTCCAGCTGGTTATATTTTTCGGTCAACCTGGAAAACTGCCTGGATCGCTGGCTCAGCAGATCGTACTTTTCACGCGCTACTTTAAGTTCCTGAAAACCAGACTCGATAGCCGACCGGTTGTCCAAGAGATTCTTATATTCCGCCAGGCGAGAGGTACTATTTCTAAACACTTCTTTCTCGCGTTCGATGTCGCCAAGGTGGCGGGCGATCGCCGAGTCTATTTGTGAAAGCTGTGCTTTGATGTTTTCCAGCGCCTGGGCTTCTGCCCTGAGCTGTTTCACCTCACAGCCCGTTATTTCTGTTGCCAGATCTATATCAGCGAGAATTTTTTCGGATTCGTTCAGGTCGGTTTCGAGTGATGGTTTAAGTGCCAGTTCATCGTTGAGTTCGGCGATTCCGGAATAAAAACGCATTTTTGCCTGTTCCGCTTCCCTGGATTTTTCTTTGGATTGTTCTTTGTAAATGTCGTAGACCGACAGGCCGAGGATGTTGGCGAGAACTTCCTTGCGTTTACCCGGAGGCTGGTGGGTAAATTCGTCCGCATGCCCCTGGCGCAGGTAGGCACTGTTGGTAAATGTTTCATAGTCCATGTGAAGTATGGCTTCTACCTTTTCCTGGGTTTGTGTCATGCGTTCGGCGGAGATCGACAGATATTCGCCATCGTTGCAAATGAAAAGATCTAGGCTGCTTTGACCCGAGCCTTTCTTGCTTTTAGAACGGGAGTGCTTGCGTATGATGCGATATAGTTGATCCCCGGCATTGAAATCGAATTCCACCATCGTGTCATTTTCGCCCTGGTACACCAATTCGTCGTCGCTTTTAGAACGTGCTTTCCCCCAGAGTGACCAGGTGATTGCATCGATAATGGAAGACTTGCCGGCTCCGTTGTCGCCTGAAATGCAGGCAGTGTGGATTGACCTAAAAGATAACAGAGGGGCGTCGCCTTTGTAAGGCATGAAATTGTGCATCTTAAGGTTTACTGGAATCATTTTATTTGCCTCACTGCGTTATTTTAGCACAGCAAGCCTCAACTCTATTCAGAAGACAAAAATCCGGAGGGGACTTGGGAATCTCTCATCGGATTCTCGATGCACTCGTGTCAAATTACTACGGTTGATATTTTTTAACCGCGGTT
>Ga0114951_10001684_pt1 | contig 26613 bp, 23 predicted proteins | sample AM7aDNAmetaG_FD_88677 | JGI IMG/M metagenome (GOLD analysis project Ga0114951, IMG submission 88677) | Freshwater microbial communities from Finland to study Microbial Dark Matter (Phase II) - AM7a DNA metaG | ecosystem: Environmental > Aquatic > Freshwater > Lake | place: Finland: Lake Alinen... | reverse complement strand
ATGGAGTTGACATGAACGAGTACAGGATTGCGGTTTATCCCGGTGACGGAATCGGGATTGATGTCATTGCCGAAGCGGTAAAAGTGTTGCGCGCAACAGAGCAGGCGCATTCGATCAAGTTGCAGTTGACCGAGTTCAACTGGGGTCATCGCTACTGGCGAGAAATAGGCAAGGTAGTCCCGGATGATTTCCTCGACGTGCTAAAGCCGTTCGATGCCATCTTCCTTGGCGCAATCGGCGATCCACGCAACCTGCCGGATCACATCACCCTGGTGCCGCTGATCACGATCCGCCAGACATTCGACCAATATGTCTGCCTGCGCCCTGCCGTGCTTCTCCCCGGGGTTACCACGCCGCTTGCCAACAAGAAACCCGGCGATATCGACATCGTCGTCGTGCGTGAAAACTCCGAAGGGGAATATGTCGACGTCGGCGGGATGTTCAAACCCACCCAGGCCGACGAGGTCAGCCTGCAGACCGCCGTGCACACGCGAAAAGGCGTCGAGCGCATCCTGCGTTACTCCTTCGAACTTGCGCAGACGCGGCGCAAGCATCTCACGATGGCGACGAAGTCAAACGCATTCAAGTATGGAATGGTGATGTGGGATCGGGTGTTGACAGAAGTAGCCGCAGACTATCCCGATGTGCGCTATGACAAGTGCCACATTGACGCGCTGTCGATGAACTTTGTCCGCTGCCCGGAAGTTTACGACGTCGTCGTAGGATCAAACCTGTTTGGCGATATCTTGAGCGACCTAGGCGGCGCAATCGTCGGCAGCCTGGGGCTGGCGCCCAGCGCCAACATACGCCCCGACCGCAAGTATCCATCGTTGTTCGAGCCCGTGCACGGGTCTGCGCCCGACATCGCCGGCAAAGGGATCGCTAACCCGATCGCAGCGATTCGCAGCGCGGCGATGATGCTCGACTTCCTCGGCGAACATGAAGCCGCTCATTCTATTGAGGCGGCTGTCATTGCGAACCTCTCCGCCGGCCTGGTTCGCACGCCTGACCTCGGCGGCCACAGCACCACGGTTGATATCGGCGACGACATCGCTTCACGCATCAGCAGCACTACACATTAGTTCATCACCATGAAAAACTCCACCCTTCTTGTGCAGCAAGCCTGCGCAGGCAAACGCCCCGAACACACGCCCATGTTCGACCTGTTGCTAAACGACGCAGTCATCGAACACTTCGCGGGACGGCCATTCGACGGCATCGACGACGAGGAAACCTCGATTTGCGCGTTGCGCAATGGGTTGGACGGCAGCCGCCACATCGCAGTGCCCGATATCGATGGGCGAACCTGGACGGATGACCAGGGGAACACTCGCGTGGCAGCCAGATGGACCAACTGGATACAGCAGCACGCCCTGGTGACTGCGGAAGACTGGACCCACTGGATAACAGCTGACATTGAGCGCATCGAAGCGCAGCCATGGCCAACGGATGCCGAGAAGGCGCAGACGCTTGCGAAGCAGCAGCGGCTGATCGAACGGCTCGCTGGCACCGCCTACATCCACTGCACACCCTCAACGGCGATCAACGATATGCTCTTTGGCAAGATGATCGGCCTGCAGATGTTCTCGTATTTATGGGCGGACGACCGCGAACTGATCCTGCGCTGGATGCGCGCGATTGAAGGGTCGCAACGCCGCTACATCGAACAAACCGCGCACGCCGAGACAGCGGGTCTGGCGATGATCTATTCCGATGTCGCCTTCAAGCAACATCCGATGTTCAGCAAACGCACCTTTAATGCGTTTGGCTTTTTCGATGATGTCGCGAGCATCTGTGACGCCTGTCACCGCAAGGGATTGCAGGTGATCTTTCACTCAGACGGCGACATCACCACTATCGTGGACGACCTGGTTGCCGCGGGAATCGACGGGTTGAACCCGCTTGAGAAGGCGGCCGGCGTGGATGTCTATGCGCTACACAAGGCGCACCCGCAACTCATCCTCGTCGGCGGCGTAGATGTCACGCATCTGCTGCGCGAGGGCACGCCGGAGGAAGTGGGCAAGGAAACTCGCCGCATGATCAACGAGTTGGGCAGCGAAGGACGCCTCCTGATTGGCAGTTCAACCGAGGTAAGTGAGCTTGTGCCGCTGCGGAACTATCTCGCCTTCCAGGACGAGGTTATGCGAGGATAACAAACTATGAACGCCCGAGACAACTTCCTTGCCGCAATTCGTTTTCAGTCGCCGCGCTATGTGCCTCTCGGCAACGAACCCATCTACCTCTCCTTCCAGTTTGAAGGCAACTTCCGAATGGCAAACTGGATGGATCACTGGGGCGTGCGCTGGGAAGTCGGGCTTGCGGACACGGTGCCCTTCCCCAAGGGCAACCCACTGCCGAGTCTCGACCAGCTCGCTGACTTCTGCACCCCGGATCCGAACGCATTGGTCTTTACACCCGAAATGCGCGAGGCGCTGAAGAACACAGATCGTGGCGAACGGCTGATCAAAGGCGAGTTGATCTACCTGCTATTTGAACGCGCGTGGGCAATTATGGGAATGGAAAACTTCCTGATGGCGTTCGCAACCCACCCTGCTGAGATGCACGCGTTCCTGCATCAGATCGCACACTATGCCCGCGTTGTTTTCGACCGTTACCTCGAACTTGACGTGGACGCCATCGGCTTTTCAGAAGACCTCGGCTCGCAGCGGGCGCTCATGATCTCGCCTGCCATGTTTCGAGAGTTCATCCTGCCAGAATATGTCTATTGCTTTGAAAACGTCCTGCGCGCCGGCAAGATCGTCCACTTCCACAGTTGCGGGTGCGTTCATGCCGTGGCGAAAGACCTGGCGGATATCGGCGTGACCATCCTCAATCCAATCCAGGCGCGCGCCAACAACCTGGACAGGATCAAGCGCGACACCGTTGGCCGGATGGCGTTGCATGGCGGGATCGACACCGCAATACTGGCCAACGGTACGCCCGATGATGTGCGCACTGAAGTGATGCGCATGCTGGATATCCTCAAGCCGGGTGGCGGGTATATCTGCGCCCCCGACCAGGAAATACCCGGCATACCGGATAAGAACCTGAGGATGCTGTGGAAGACGGCGCGGGAGTGCGGGAGGTATTGAGGGCAGCAGACATCGGCTGGAAGCCGACCAGCCTTCCAGCGTGCTTTCATAAGCATCCTTGAGTGCAGATTCCTGTGATGTCGGATACGTCATCGAGTACACCGACGCCGCGACCAACCTGCGCTACTACGAGCAGGACTTTGTCGTGGTGACGTCTGATGGCTGCTACTACCTCGTGGAAACCAAGGGGCAGGTGACCGAAGAAGTGCCGCACAAGAACCGTGCGGCGGGACTGTGGTGCGAGAACGCCACGATCCTGACAGGCGTGCCGTGGGCGTTTGTGATCGTGCGGCAGACAGACTACGAACTACTCAGGCCGGATGAGTTTGCGGATCTGGGTGCGCTGCAGGGCGAGATGCCCATCGCGTCTGTCTGACGAGCAGGACGACATCAAACTGGCACTGGATGCGTTGAAGCTCGATCCAGTCGATCCCGATGTGGATCACCCGCTCGTTGTCCTTTATCAGGCGCTACACTTAGCGGTCATGACAGGATGGCCTATCTGAGCGCAGAGCATAAGAGGTTGCTGGTGGGTTGCGTGGCTGGATACCGGCTGATATGTAATAATAACTTCGACGTACAATCTTGTGGATTCTGAGTATTGTTTGCAGCCGATTGCTAAGGCAAGGTGTGTTGTGAATCCGTCAAACGCCGATATTCGCCAGTTCATTCTCGACACATTTACCGAAGGGGACTTCGTTGATCTTTTCTGTGCCGACTATTTCCCACAGGCGGAAAACGACTTTTCGGCGAGTATGTCTTTCGCGCGCAAGGTTCAGACACTCATCTTGTACTGCCAGAATCGCGGCGTCGTAGACAACCTGCTGGCCGCATTACAGAAAGAGCGACCGCAGCCTTATAGGGAACAATTTCCGCGTGACCCTCATGTACCGCAAGTGGTTTTTCGGGCCGCACAGGTCACAATCCGAAACCCGCGTCAGATATTCATAAGTCATGCGCATCAGGATACCGAGTTCGCTCACCGTTTGGCAAGTGACTTAGTGAAACAGGGATGGTCTGTATGGATCACGCCAGACAGCATTCAGCCTGGTGAAAAGTGGGTGAAGGCTATTTCACGAGGGCTGGATGAGAGCGGCATTTGCCTGGTGGTTTTAACTCCCTCGGCAAGTGAATCGACCTGGGTAGGCGATGAAACGGCGACTGCGATCGAATTTGTGCACGAAAAAATGATGGGGCTGATTCCCTTGCTGCTTCGTCCATGCAAAATACCAACCGAATTGCGACCTTATCAGCGGATTGACTTCGTGGAAAGTTATGACAATGGTTTGTCTAAACTACTGACTGGGCTTGCTCCTCAGAACATGAACGTAGCATCCGTTCAAGCACAACCAATTATTGTGTCAACGGAGATCGCTCCCAATGTAAAGCCTGCGAATGTTGTGCAGGCAGTTGATCATGGTCGGCTCGCCAGCCAGAACTTACTTAACCGTATACGTGGAATGAGTAAAGTCCCCATGTGGGGATGGGTGGTAGGCGCTGTGGTATTTATCGCATTACTAGCCGTGAGTGCGGTTGTTCTACAACTATTCGCCCCGAAGACCAGCATTGCGTCGCCTTCTGGCTACGCCAGTCCTACTCCGAATGCGGTGTTGACTATCATGTTGTCTCCGAGTCAGGAGGCGACCGCCACGTCGATGCCAGGCTCTACAAGGCCAACCGTGCCCACGATATTGCCTGTACCAACGGTCGCAACGAATGAGATTGTGCTGACGCTGGCTCCGGGCGTGACGATGACGATGGTTCGCATCCCAGTTGGTGTGTTTCTGATGGGCAGCACTGACCGTGACAAAGGTGCATCTAGTGACGAAAAACCGCAGCACAAGGTGACGCTGGATGAGTACCTGATAGGCAAATACCCGGTGACCAATGCGCAGTATGGTTTGTTTGCAAGAACAAAGAGAGTTGGCTTGTTATCGTTTGGAAAAGTAAATGACCCACATTGGTCGATGTCATCCGTCAAAGAGAACCATCCCGTGATGCAGGTCAAATGGGACGACGCTTTGGCATTTTGCGTTTGGGCCAGTCAGGTCACCAGGCGTAAGGTCAAGTTGCCGACAGAAGCTCAATGGGAGAAGACGGCGCGTGGCACGGATGGACGAATATACCCGTGGGGAAATGAAGAGCCGAATTCAAACTTACTCAACTATGCCATGAACGTCAATGATACGACAGCCGTAGGCAAGTACAGCCCGGTGGGGGACAGCCCATATGGTTTAGCGGATATGGCGGGGAATGTATGGGAGTGGACAGCGGATTGGTACAGCGATACTTACTACGCCAGTTCGCCTGCGAGCAATCCGCAAGGCCCAACTTCCGGGCAATATCGCGTGGTGCGCGGCGGCGGGTGGGTCAACGGTTCCAACGGCGCGCGCACGGCCTTCCGCGACGGGGTTAAGCCATGGAGTCGCGACGGTGGCTACGGTTTTCGGGTGGTGGTTTCTACCCATGTTCCATAGAAAAGCAAGTGTGTGAGAACAGAGCGAGTGCCCCCGCAGAAAACGAAATCCCATTGCCCGTGCATCAAAATCGTGGAGTGGAGTCATTGTTAGACCGGAAGCGATTCCGGCTTATGGGGTTGATCCTCAAGAACCCTCGTCGCTTTAGCGCGAGGAGTTGTCAAATTGATGTGGTCTCGGCGTCAGTGGAAAACGCCAGTAATTGGTGATGAACTGTATAATCACAGTATAGAAAAGTCGATTCGACTTCTCCCGCTCTACGAAAAGTGACCGCCGGTGGTCGCCTGTCACCTGCTAAGTGCAGAAATGACTAGTAGAGCGGGTTCTGTTTACTCTCTAAATTCCAGTACGCGCTTCATTTTCGGCGCTAATCAATCATACGGATCAGAGCCTTGCCCAGTGTCGCGTCGCGCAATAGCCCCGGCAACAAGATCAGCAATCTGAAGCAACGGTGTTGCGTGCTGACGCAAACATGAGTCGCGCCGATCTCGCGGTTGTGCTGGGTGTCAGCCCACGGGCAGTAAGCGCACAGCTAAAGAAGCTGGAGGATGCCGGCAGCATCCGGCGCAACGGCCACATTGAGGTGGTGGGGGTGTAAACACACACCTTTAGCTATTTCGATTGGCACGGTGGAAACAACTTCATATTTGTGTATCAAAACCTCGGTAGATAACTACAAATACCGAGGATTTGTGACACAATAGGGTTTATGTCTTCAGCCAATACTGAACAGATTATTCAACTTGCCAAGCAGCATAAAATCCTGCGCGCGCGTGATTTGGATCCTTATGGGATTCCACGAACTTATCTTCAGCGCCTCATGGAGCGGGGGTTGCTCTCGCGTATTGGTCGAGGTATCTACGCACTCCCTGATGAACGAGCCAGTGAATACCAGAGTCTCATCGAAGCCAGCCTCATTTTGCCAAAGGGTGTAATCTGCTTGCTCTCGGCATTGCGTTTTCACCACCTCACGACGCAAGCGCCATTCGAGGTCTGGATTGCCACAGATACTAAGGCATGGCGTCCCCAAAATGCTGGCGTTCCTCTGCATATTGTGCGATTCTCTGGATCAGCCATGACAGAAGGTGTAGAGGCGCATCTGCTGGACGGGCAGCAAGTGCGCATCTATAACCCGGCAAAAACAGTAGCAGACTGTTTCAAATATCGTCACAAGATCGGTACCGATGTTGCTGTCGAGTCTCTTCGTGAATACATGCGAAAGCGACTCGCAACGATGGACGAGCTATGGCACTATGCAACAATCTGCCGAGTGAGTAATGTAATGCGTCCATACTTGGAGTCATTAACGTGACAATACAACCCAAGCGCAACTTGCAGGCATCAGTGCGACAACGCCTGTTGAATTTGTCCAGGCAACGTGGTGAAGTGTTTGATCTGGTGCTCAACCTGTATGCTCTTGAGCGTTTACTATATCGGTTGGGCATCTCGGAACTGCGTGATCGCTTTGTGCTGAAAGGCGCATTGCTCTTCGCATTGTGGTCGCCTGTGTCCCATCGACCGACGCGTGACCTTGACCTGCTAGGGTACGGTTCGCCCAATATCGATGAGATAGAGAATGAGTTCAGAAGTCTGTGTGGCATTGATGGTGGAGATGGGATCACGTTCATACCCGATTCTGTTCATGGAGAACAAATTCGCGAGGGAGCCGAATACCAGGGCGTGCGCATAACACTAAATGCTGAGATTGATCATGCGCATATCAAACTACAGATAGACATTGGATTTGGTGATGCTGTCACACCTGCACCGGAATTGATATCATTCCCTACGTTGCTTGACTTTCCTGCGCCGCGCCTGCGCGCATACCCTATCTACACTGTCATCGCCGAGAAGTTTGAAGCTGTTGTGAAGTTAGGCATGGCTAACACACGCATGAAAGATTTCTATGATCTATGGTTTCTGGCACAGCGGTTTGAGTTCAATGGTGATTTGTTGCGTCGCGCAATTAAGGCAACTTTTGATCGGCGTGGCACATCCTTGCCGAGTGTTTTACCGCTTGCATTAAGTGATACATCCGCTGCTGATCCTGGTATAACGACTCAGTGGGCGGCGTTTGTTCATCGGAGCAAACTACTCGCCGTACCCGTTGGATGGGCTGATGTCATTACTGTTCTACGTCAGTTTCTGATGCCACCAGCCATTGCTACCGGAAAGGACGAACCATTCATCAAGCGCTGGGTATTGCCGGGTAAATGGAATGCTCAGGTTAACGCCGATGTTTCGAAATCCGATCAATAACCCGCAGAAGTCACTTGTTCTCTATAACAGGCTTCGCGGTCGAGATCACTCCCACTGCTTGTGGCGGTCGTGTAGGTATAGTCCATGAACGGTTGTGCCCACGTATCCAGTTCAAGCGCCATCGACATGCTATGTGTTGCCCGGCAGGGATGGTGGCCTGGGGGCCGTAGACAAAAAATGTCCCTGAAGACGGACTATTCCAGGGAGTGTTTGTGTTCCTGCTCACAATTTTCTCAAACCGCTCTCATTTCCGTCACATAGGATGAACTCTTTTGTGTTTATTGTGAAAAGAGGAACAAATATGCTTAATGAAACAACTCAGAACGCCAAAAACCTGCCCCGGCGCAACCCGCCCGGCCCGTCGGGATATCCCATAGTCGGCGTTGCACCCCGCATCGGCAAGGACTTTCCTGGGTTCCTGCTGAAAATGGCGGTTGAATACGGCGGAATCACGTTGCTGGAATTGGGTCCCAAGCGCACGTACTTTGTGACGCAACCCGAATACCTCAAGCAGATTCTGGTGGACAATAACCGCAATTACGTCAAAGGCTATGACGCGGTCAAACCGCTGTTTGGCGACGGCCTGTTGACCAGCGACGGCGACACCTGGTTTCGCCAGCGCCGCCTGATGCAGCCCGCATTTCATCACCAGCAACTGGCGTCTTTTGCCAACACGATGATTGACTTCACCGCGCAGATGCTCGATCAGTGGGACATCGTCAAGCGAAATAACCAACCCATTGATGTCGCCGCGGAGATGATGGGGTTGACGCAAAAGATCATCCTCAAGACGATGTTCAGCGCAGACGCAAATGCGAACATGGCCGACATCACCCTCGCCTTCGACATCGCCCTCAACCATTTTAACAACGCGATGTTCTCGCCGCTCAGCCAGATCACCTGGCTGCCGACGGCCGCCAATCGCCGCTATCACTGGGCCTTGCGCACGTTGGATGAGGTTGTGTATGCCATGATCACGGATCGCCGCACGACCCACCGCGACGAGAGCGATCTTCTGACGATGCTCATGAATGCGCGCGACGCCGACACTGGTGAAGGGATGAGCGACAAGCAGATTCGCGATGAGATGATGACGATCTTTCTCGCAGGCCACGAGACAACTGCCACGACACTGTCCTGGGCATGGCATCTTCTCTCGCAACATCCAGAAGCAGCGGACAAGCTGAAGGCTGAGGTTGCCACCGTCCTCGATGGGCGCGCGCCGACGGTCAAAGACCTGCCCAATCTCACTTATACCCGCATGATCATCGAAGAAGCCATGCGTCTCTATCCGCCGGCGTGGATGTTCGCGCGCGTTTCCGTGAACCCGGATGTCATCGGCGGTTTCGACGTGCCCGCCGGTTCGTTAATAATGCTCAGCCCCTACGTGACACATCACTTACCATCAATCTGGAACGATCCGGAGAAATTCGACCCCGGCCGTTTCACGCCTGAGCAGGCCGGGACTCGCCACAAATACGCCTACCTCCCGTTCAGCGGCGGCCCGCGCATCTGTATTGGCAACAGCTTTGCCATGATGGAAGCGCAGTTGATCATGGCGATGATCGTTCAGAAATACCAGTTTCACACCGTGCCGGGTCGCGAGGTGACTCCGCTTGCGCGCGCAACTATGCGGCCTTTTCCCGGAGTGTGGATGACGCTATAGTACAGGCACTATGGCAGACGTTGTAAGTATGGGTGAATTGCTGGTCGAGTTTGTATCGACCAGCACAAACGTTTCTCTCGCTGACTCACCAGGTTTCATCAAGGCGCCCGGCGGCGCCCCGGCCAACGTGGCGGTCGCGGTGCAACGCCTGGGGTTACAGGCGCGTTTCGTCGGAAAGGTGGGCAATGACCCATTCGGCTTGTTCCTGCGCGCAAGCCTTGACGACACCGGCGTCGACACTGGATGCCTGGCTATCGACCCCGTTGCCCGCACGACGGCTGTGTTTGTCGCCGTGTGGGATGACGGGCGCAAGGATTTGTGCTTTTACCGCAACCCCGGCGCCGATATGCTCCTGAATGAAGACGACATTGATGAGCGCATCTTTCAGGATGCGCGTTGCTTCCACTTCGGGTCGATCTCGTTGATCAACGAACCCGCGGCATCGGCGCAACGCAAGGCACAGAAGATCGCGCGGGATCGCGGCCTGATGCTGTCGTATGACCCGAACTACCGCCCTACCCTGTGGCCGGATGCACAGACCGCCCATCGCGTCATCTTTAGTGAATTCCGCAATTGCCACCTTGCCAAGATCAGCGCAGAAGAGTGGGAAGTGGCGACCGGGTGCGCCAACCTCGACGAGGGCATCCGGGCGGTGCTGGGTCAGGGTGTTGAATTGCTCGTGATCAGCCGTGGCGAGCAAGGATCCATTGCCACGAACGGCGTCTACCGCATCGAACTGCCCGCATTTCCGGTCGATGTCGTTGAAACCACCGGCGCAGGCGACGGCTTTATGGCTGCGATGATCGTTAAACTGCTGCCGGAGCGCGAGAAGACCGGCTCATTGGCCAAGGTTGATGAGTGTATCGTGCGCGACGCCCTCTACTATGCGAGCGCAACAGGCGCACTCACCTGCACCAAACCCGGCGCGATCCCCGCATTGCCGACGCGCGAGGCGGTCGCAAGCTTTTTGAGCACACTGGAGGGCGCAGGCGATGACGCAGGCTGACACACTCACACCCGAACGCCTGGCGGGCATGATCGACCACACCTTCTTAAAACCGTTTGGCACACCGGGCGACATCGAGAAGCTGTGTGCCGAAGCGCGCCGGTACCGCTTCGCCATGGTTGCGATTAACCCGGCAGAGGTCGAGAACTGCGTCAGGCTGTTGCGCGGGTCAGGCGTTCGCGTCGGGGCAGCCATCGGCTTTCCGCTGGGTCAGAACACCGCGGCTGTGAAGTTATTCGAAACACGCGACGCGATCGACCGTGGCGCGGGTGAAATCGACATGGTGATTAACATCCGCGCACTTCAATCCGGCGATACGGCGCTGGCGCAATCCGAAATTGAGGCGATGGCAACCGTGTGTCGCCAGGCCGGCGTGATCAGCAAGGTAATCCTGGAAACCTGTTACCTCACGAACGCGGAAAAAGAGACGGTCTGCCGGATGGCTGTCGCGAGCGGTGTTGACTTCGTAAAAACCTCCACTGGATTCGGGACGGCAGGCGCAACGGTGGAGGATGTGCGGTTGATGCGCGCGACAGTTGGGCCGGCCATGGGCGTCAAGGCCGCGGGCGGCATCCGCACACTAGACGGCGCGCGCGCATTGATCGCCGCAGGCGCATCGCGCATCGGCACATCGGCCGGCGTCGCGCTCGTTGAAGAACTTCGCAGACAGACGTCGACACAAGTCCTGTAAAAATTCCCGAAATTGGGTCTTGACAAATCCATCCAAAATCGTTATCCTCTCACCCTAACAAAACTGAATATATTAGCTAGCACTCTTATCCAGAGAGGCAGAGGGAACGGCCCGATGAAGCCTCGACAACCTGAAGTGTCATTCGACATCTCAAGGTGCCAACTCCGACAGCGAAAAACTGGAAGATGAGAGAACGCAGACAATCTCGCTCGATTGTTTTCGCCCTCTTATCGTATATCAAGGTAAGGGGGCGCTTTTGTTTTCAGGATCAGGAATATCCGTTTTTATAGGAGATTGATTTGTAATGGCCGAAGAACACAAGTTTCATTTTGACACCCTGGCGCTGCATGCTGGCACCGCTCCGGATCCCACAACCGGCGCGCGCGCGGTTCCGATCTACCAGACGACATCCTATCAGTTCAAGAACACCGAGCATGCCGCCAATCTGTTCGGCCTGCGCGAGTTCGGCAACATCTATACCCGCCTGATGAACCCCACGAACGACGTGGCGGAGCAGCGCATCGCGGCGCTCGAAGGCGGCGTCGCCGGACTGGTGACAGCATCTGGCCAGGCTGCCGAGACGCTCGCGATCCTCACACTCGCTAAGGCCGGCGATCATATCGTGAGCTCAGCCTCGCTTTACGGCGGCACCTACAACCTGTTCCACTACACGCTGGCCCGCCTGGGCATCGAAACGACCTTCGTTGATCCATCGGATCCGGAGAACTTCCGCAAGGCGATCCAGCCCAACACAAAGGCGATCTACGGCGAAACCGTTGGCAATCCGAAACTGGACATCTTCCCCTTGGAAGCCGTGGCAAAAATCGCACACGAAAACAGCCTTCCGTTGATCATCGATAACACATCGGCATCGCCCTTCCTCGTTCGCCCGATCGAATGGGGCGCGGACATCGTCGTCCACTCCACCACCAAGTACATCGGTGGTCATGGCACATCCATCGGCGGCGTGATCGTCGACAGCGGCAAGTTCGACTGGGCCAGGAGCACCCGCCACGCCGAATTCAACGAGCCCGATCCGAGCTACCACGGCCTGATCTACTCGCAAGCGCTCGGCCCAATTGCCTACATCATCAAAGCGCGCGTCCAGGTGCTCCGCGACATCGGCGCATCGCAGTCACCCTTCAACTCGTTCCTGCACATTCAGGGACTTGAGACATTACCCGTGCGCATGGAACGCCACATTGCCAATGCCAACGCTGTGGCTGCTCATCTGGCGCAGCACGCCCAGGCATCGTGGGTCATCCATCCCAGCCTGCCCAACTATCCGCAGAAGGAAGAGGTCAAGCGTGTCGCGCCAAAGGGTTTGACGGCGCTCATTGGCTTTGGCATCAAGGGGGGGCGCGACGCCGGTCGCAAGTTCATCGACAACCTTAAGCTGTTCTCGCATGTTGCCAACATCGGCGACGCGAAGTCGCTGGCGATTCATCCCGCATCGACGACGCACTCGCAGTTGACCGCAGCAGAACAGGCCAGCACCGGCGTGACCGATGACTTTATCCGCTTGAGCATCGGCCTTGAGGATGTGCGCGACATCACCTGGGACCTGGATCAGGCGTTGGAAATAGCTTCTAAGTAAGCCTTGCTCTCATGGCGACGCCCAGGCGCAATACACCTGGGCGCCGCCGAAAAACACACCGCGCGCATGACCAATTACCGGCTCACCACCCGCCTCGTTCACGAAGGCGAACACCTCGACAAACAGGCCGGGGGATCTCCGACCGCAATGCCGATCTACACGAGCACCACGTTCGTGCATCCCAGCAGCGCTCAGCTCGATCAGGCCTTTGAACAGGGCAGCCGGGAAGGTCAGTTCGTCTATACCCGTTACGGCAACCCCACTGTATCGGGGTTGGAAGCCGTGATGACTGCGGCTGAAGGCGGTCGCGGCGCCGTCGCATGTTCTTCGGGGATGATGGCGATTTATCTTGCGCTCCTCGCCGCTGGCACGCCCCGAGGCGCGACGGAACATCATCCTCGTCACATCCTCGCCGCGCAAGACTTGTTTGGGTCGACACATGTGCTCCTGCGCAACTTTTTCAGCGCGCAGGGAGTGGGCGTCAGCTATTTCGACTCAACCAGCCTGGACTCGCTTGAGGCCGCGCTTGATGAACACGAACCCGATGTTGTGTTGATCGAATCGCTGTCGAACCCGCTGTTGAAGATCGCCGACATTGCCGCAATCGCAGAATGCGCTCACGCGTGCGACGCGCGTCTCGTCGTGGATGCAACCATGACCACGCCCATCCTTCACCAGCCGTTGGCGCAGGGCGCCGACATCGTGGTGCACAGCGCGACGAAATATCTGGGCGGGCATGCCGATGTCTCCGGAGGCGTGCTGGTTGCGCGCACCGGGTTAATGGCTGACACCGCTGTGAAGTACTCGCGGCTCATCGGCGCCAACCTCGGCCCGTTTGAGGCGCGCCTGGTCGCGCGCGGCATCAAGACACTGTCGCTGCGAGTCCGACAGCAATGCGCCAACGCGCAGCGAGTTGCAGCGTGGCTGCAGCAACAGCCTTGTGTCTCAACCGTCATCTATCCCGGCCTGGAATCACATCCGCAGCACGCACTCGCAACACGCACTTTCGGCGGCCTGTATGGCGGCATCGTGACGTTTGAGCTGGCCGAAGCAACGCGCGACAACGCGTTGCGTTTCATGGATCACCTCAAGCTCGTGCTCGCGGCCACCAGCCTCGGCGACATCTACACACTGATCACCTACCCGCCAATTTCCTCGCATCGAGACCTGAGCCCGGAACAACGCAAGGCACAGGGCATCAGCGATGGCATCCTGCGGTTATCCGTCGGCATTGAGGACGCGGACGATATCATTGCCGATCTCGCGCAGGCTTTCGAACAACAGCCATTGACGCCATCTACAAACACTGTAGAATTCAAACCATAATCAAATAGGACCGGAGCTTGGTTAGGCCAGGCTGAGAGGTCGGTTGCGGCGCAATTGCGCCGGCTATGCCGACGACGGTGTTACCTGATCCGGATAATGCCGGCGGAGGAAGTGAGCATGATTTTGAGCCACCCCGGCATTGCCCTGGGTGGCTTTTTTGTCGCCATCTCCGGCTCTCGTAACATCCGCTGCCGGAGAGGAAAACAAATGTCCAGTATTCATATTGTTAAGAGACTGATGATCACATTCGGAACCGCCAGCATTCTGCTTGCGGCTTGTGCGGGCGCAGCGACGCCGGCGGCAACCGCGCCAAGCGCGACCAAGGCGCCTGAACTGACTGCGCCAACAGCTACGCCTAAGGCGACGGTTGCGCCTAAGGCAACTGTCGCCCCGACGGCAACCGCTGCCCCCACAGCGACTACGGCGCCAACAACGACGCCCGCAGCGACATCGAGCGCTCCCCGCACACTGACTGTCATGACGCACGACAGCTTCACGGCCAGCGACGATGTCTTGAAGGCATTTGAACAGGCGAATAACGTCAAGCTGAACATCCTTAAAAGCGGCGACGCCGGCGCCGCACTGAACAAGGCGATCCTGGCAAAGGGCAATCCGCTCGCGGACGTCTTCTACGGCGTCGACAACTCGTTCATCAGCCGCGCCCTTGAGGCGGGCATCTACGAACCCTACGCAGTCACTGGCGCAAGCATTCCGGCCGAGTTCAGCGGCGACACCGCCAACCCGCCGCAGGTCACCGCCATCGACTATGGCGACGTGTGCATCAACTACGATAAAGCCTACTTCGCCCAGAAGAAGTTGGCGTTGCCAAAGACACTGGATGACTTGGGCAAACCCGCTTACAAAGGCTTGCTGGTTGTGGAAAACCCTGCCACATCCTCGCCAGGTCTGGCCTTCATGCTGGCGACCGTGGCGCATTTTGGCGCCGATAAGTTCCTCGACTACTGGAAGCAACTGAAAGCAAACAACATCAAGGTCGTGGATGGCTGGGATGCCGCATACAACACGGAATTCAGCGGTTCAGCCGGCAAAGGCAGCTACCCGCTGGTGCTCAGCTACGCCTCTTCGCCGCCGGCTGAGGTTGTGTTCGCTACGACCCCGCTGACTGTGTCACCAATCGGCACACTGCTGGGCGACGACATGTGCTTCAGGCAGATCGAGTACGTGGGCGTCTTGAAGGGCGCGAAGAACCTTGACCTCGCGCACAAGTTCATCGACTTCCTCGCCAGCGCCAAATTCCAGGAGGATATGCCGCTCCAGATGTTTGTGTTCCCGGTGAACCCGCAGGCCGCGTTGCCGGACGCGTTCATCAAGTACGCACAGATTCCTGCAAAACCTGCGAGAATGCCGGCTGACGAAATCGCCAAAAATCGCGACGCCTGGATTCAGAGCTGGACAGAAACTGTAACGCACTAAACACACTCACTAATCAGAAACCGCAAGACGCTTCATACTTCATACTTTCCTAAACAGCGGTCAGTGGAATGACTACCGGAAATACCATCGTGACGCAGCCAGACCAGCGGCGAAAGGGCTTGACGCTTTCACCGCTGGCGCTCGTTGTCATTCCACTGGCTTTTCTCAGCGCGTTTTACTTCTACCCGATTTTCTCAATCGTTCGCCTCAGCCTTGCGCCGGCCGGGACGCTTGACATCAGCGCGTTCGGCAAGATCGTCGGGTCATCGTATTACCTTAAAACGTTGTGGTTCACACTGTGGCAGGCCGTTGTGTCAACCGGCCTGACGCTGGCAGCCGGGTTGCCCGCCGCCTATGTCTTCGGCCACTATAACTTTCGCGGCAAGGGGCTGCTGCGCGCGCTTTCCACCGTCCCGTTCGTGCTGCCCACCGTAGTCGTGGCTGCGGCGTTCACCTCGCTGATCGGCCCCAACGGCGTGCTGAACACACTGTTGATGGGCGTGATGGGACTGGAGAAACCGCCGATCCAGTTACTCGGCACGATCTGGATGATCCTGCTCGCGCATGTCTTCTTCAACTTCACAGTCGTCCTGCGGATCGTGGGTTCTTTCTGGGCAAACCTGGATCAGTCGCTGGAAAACGCAGCGGCTGTGTTGGGCGCAGGACGGTTGCGACGGTTCGTCGAGATCACCCTGCCCTTGCTGAGTCCCGCAATCCTTGCCGCCGGATTGCTGGTCTTCATCTTCGACTTCACCAGTTTTGGCGTCGTGCTCATCTTGGGCGGCAGCCAGTTCGCAACACTTGAGGTGGAGATCTATCGCCAGACGGTCAACGTATTCAACCTCCCGGTCGCCGCCGCGTTGTCGCTCATCCAGGTGCTCTTTACGCTCCTTCTCACGATAGTGTATACGCGCTTACAGACGCGCGCCGCGCGCCCCCTCAATCTGCGTCCGACCCAGCAAACGCTTAAGCGCGCAACCACAACACCTGCGCGCTTACTGATCGGCGCCACGGTGACTTTCATGCTCCTGCTATTGATTGCGCCGCTAATCGCGCTGGTTGTGAAAGCGCTGGGGGACGGCGTCCAACCGCTCAGCGAGTTGTTCATCAACCGGCGCGGGTCGTATTTCTATGTGCCGCCCGTAGTTGCGATTCAAAACTCACTCTTAATTGCAACCGCGACGGTGCTTGCCTCGCTCTTTCTCGGGACAATTGCAGCCAGCGTGCTTGCCTACGCCGGTCAATCGTCCTCGACGATGCGAATACGCTGGTCCGCATTTCTTGACCCGATCTTCATGTTGCCGCTGGGCACATCGGCGGTAACGCTCGGTTTCGGCTATATCATCTCGCTGGATCATCCGCCGCTCGACCTGAGAGCGTCGCCCATCCTCCTGCCCATTGCGCACACACTCGTGGCGTTCCCATTTGTGGTGCGGTCGCTTTTGCCTGTTCTGCGCGGCATCCGGCCAGACTTGCGTCAATCGGCCGCCGTGCTGGGCGCATCACCGTGGCGCGTGTGGCGTGAAATCGACCTGCCTATCGTTGCTCGCGCCATGCTGGTCGCTGCGACGTTTGCCTTTGCGATATCAATGGGCGAATTCAGCGCAACGGCGCTGGTGGCGCGCCCCGAATTCCCAACCATGTCGGTCGTCATCTATCGCTTCCTAGGCTTGCCAGGGGCGCTGAACTATGGCCAAGCCATGGTGATGAGCGCCATCCTCATGCTGGTCTGTTCCGCCGGCATCATTTTGATCGAGCGCGCGCGATTCGGCGATGTAGGAGAATTCTGACCACGCTCACAATGAAACAGACTACATCAGACATCCTTTTGCAGGTCAGTCACGTCGTGAAGTCCTTCGGCGCGACCAGTGTGTTGCGCGATGTCAGCTTCGATGTCGCGCGCGGCGAGATCGTCTGCCTGCTTGGGCCGTCAGGCTGCGGCAAGTCCACCCTGCTCAACATCATCGCGGGTCTTGAACACGCCGACAGCGGTTCCGTCTTCGTAAATGGCGAAGACATCTCTGGCACTCCCGTGCACCGGCGTGGTTTCGGGCTGATGTTCCAGGGTCTGGCGCTGTTTCCACATCGAAATGTCGCCGACAACATCGCATTTGGTTTGCGAATGGCGCAGCAGGACAAGACCGCAATCAGTCAACGGGTTGCCGAGGTGCTTGAACTGGTCGGGCTCGCCGGATTTGAAAAGCGCGACGTCAACCAGCTTTCAGGCGGTGAACAGCAACGCGTCGCCCTGGCGCGCAGCCTGGCGCCCCGCCCAAAACTGCTCATGCTGGACGAGCCGTTGAGTTCACTCGACCGCGCCCTGCGTGAGCGATTGATGGATGAACTGCGCGAAATCCTGACGCATGTGGGGCAAACAGCTATCTATGTCACGCATGACCAGCAAGAAGCCTTTGCGCTTTCAGATCGCATGGTGATCTTAAACGCAGGACAGATCGCACAAAGCGGTGCGCCGCGCGACATCTACCAGTATCCGGCGGATGCATTTGTCGCCAGATTCCTGGGACAGACGAACCTGCTCGCAGGCACAGTGCGCGCCGCTGACAAGCGCCTGGTGCACACGGCAGTAGGGCCGCTGGTGCTCGAAAATGAATCCTGCAATGAGGGAACGGTCACCGTCCTCGTGCGTCCGGATGCGGCGCTGATCAATGGCGAAGCCAACCGCATTGCCGGCACGCTCTACGAGCAGACTTTTCGCGGGCGCAACACACGAATCACTTTCAAGACAGACGCCACCACGTTGATCTTTGAACTGGACTCAACCGCCCCCCTACCGCCACTGGGTTCAGCGCTCATCTTGTCGCTGCGACCCTCGGCAATCACGTGCCTCCCGCAGACAACGGTTTAATCAGGACACGTCCGCCAATGTGGTGTTCTCGAGTTTCTCGGAAACATAGTCGCGGATGTCTCTGAACACACTCACCAGCTTCTTCTCCTTCTCGATTGGCGTGGATTCGTAGAAATACTTGCTGACCGACTCCGTAGGCGCGAGGGCGCCGTCAAACAGGCGGATGATTTCAGCCAGTGATATCTTGTCAGAGGATTTCGCGAGTTTGTAGCCGCCATGTTGTCCCTTCGAGCTGCGCAGGTATTTACCGCGCGTCAGCGCCAGCAGGATTTGCTCGAGGAACTTCGCTGGGATTTTTGGCGCCTCGGCGATCGTTTCGGCTGACACGTAACCCGTCGCATTACTGCGCGCAAGATAGACCAATGCCAGAAGTGCGTATTCACTGCGTGATGTCAGCTTCATGATTCATCCTGTGCTGTCAAGGGATGATGCAATCATACTTCACGCATTGCGCCCTGACCTTCCCTATGAGTGCGAATGCACCGACTGTGTTGAGAAGTGTATATGCGGGAAACACTCAGGGACGTGCGAATCCCAGACATGATGCGAACTCCATGTCCAACCGCCCGAATCCTGCGCCGGCGCCGCTTCCTTATAGGTGTTGAATCGCGAGAAATCCATCCGCCAGATGTCGCCGTCGCGCGGTGGAAGCGCGCGTCCATCACCGTCAGCGAGCACTTGCAGGCCTGCCCAGGGCAACTGCAGTTCAACCGTCCACCCTCGGTCGCGATCCTCATTCTGGTTGATGGTGCCATCCACATAAACCGCACTGCGCAGCCCGGGATAGTCCCACTCCCAGAATCCGATGCGCGCGCCGCGCGGATGCTTAAAACCGACGCCATCCCACGGGCGCGCGCCAAGGGCGTCTCGCCGCAACTCAGGCCGATGGGCGTATTTGTGATGTGCGTCATCCCACACAAACAGCACCTCATAGAGTGTGCCAAAGGCATTGATCTCGAACTCGTAATAGGCATCCTGGCCGGCGATGAACACCTCGACATCGTTGTCGTAGTAGATCAAGGAATCGCGTTGTGTGAGCGTCGCCTGCACAAACGGCTCCTCCACCCAGAAGCCGATATAAAGATTCACGTCATCCCAGAGCACTGCGGCGCGGGTGTCATGGAGGGCGCGCCCGCCACTCACAAGGTCAACGAAGCGCGGCGACCGAGGGGCATGCTGCCAGGCCGGCTCGTCAAGACGGCCATCAATCGTGATGGGTTCATCGGTGCGATAGGCGGTGTAGTGCTCTACCTGGCTCAGCTCACACGGAAACTGGTTGTGTTGTTCGGACATGCAATCATCCCTTCCTGAAGTCTGTGACGTCATTCTATCGCCCTATCGCCGGTGTGCATTTGGTTTGATCTGTGGCATCAGATATTGGATATACTCCTCCAGGCAGGCCGGGTCGCCGTTCAGCGGCTGGAATACAACCGAATCTACTCCTGTGGCGATGACGCGTTGTATGGCATCGGCGGCCTGATCCGGCGTTCCAGCGGCGGACATGGCATCGAGCCACTCATCAGGCATGTGCTCTGCGACCCCAGCGACCCCATGAGCCAGAATGAACGCAGCAACATCTGCCGTGATCCCCAATGTGTCCGTGTGCGCATCGACCCAGGGCAACCAATCAGCCAGAGATCGTCGCGCAGCAGCACGCGCCATCGCGCCATCAGGATTCACTTTCACATCCAGATAGACGACTGTGCGATGTCGGGTGCGACCGGCTTCTGCCATGCCGGCGCGGATATGCCCCTGCGCCCAGCGAATATACGCGGGCGAGGACATTGCAGTCAGGATCGTGCCGTCGCCAACGCGCCCGGCCAGGCGCAACGACTTTTCCCGCATCGCGCCGACATACAGCGGGGGAACACTGATCGGAGTCAGATGCATCTGCACCTTATCTAGTTTTACCTGTTCGCCCTGTGCTGTGACGATTTCGCCATTCAGAAGCTGACGTATGGCGGTCACAGTTTCACTCAAAGACTTCATGGTCGATTTTGGCGCAGCGCCGATCTGTGCCATCCAGGCGGCGAGACCGTGCCCAAAGCCCGGCAAAATACGATCCGGGAAAGCGCGCGCCAGAGTCGTCAATTCCATCGCCGCGAACAATGGATTAAGCGATGTCGCAGGCAGGAGACCAATCCCGACTTTCAGTCTCTGCGTGGCAGACAGCGCAATCGCAGCAGAGGTTAAAGCGCCCGGCAGGAAACAGTCGTCCCACAGCCACAACTCATCGAAACCAGCAGCCTCAGCCCGACGCGCATAGTCAGCTAACGTTTCGGGCGGGAAACCTGGGTGGAAAATTACACCAATCGCAGGTGTGGATATAACATTATTCATACTAACTCCTATACCGTGGTTACATCTATCCGATCATACGCTTCATGCATACCCACAAATCGAACGTAAACCACACCATTTGGTTATGAAGGAACGATGTGTTCAATAGCAACTTTCAATACTCTGGCAATGGCAGATACGACATCCAATGAACCTTTGCGTTTGTTTGTCTCTAACTGAGATAGATAAGGCACACTGATACCTGCTTGTTTAGCCAGATCCGTTTGTGACAGCCTTCGAAATTCGCGCCAGACTTTGATCCCATTTTCTCCATCCAAAATAGCATTTACCACTTCACCAGGGATCAGCTCATCATCGCCGCGTTCTACATCTGCTTTCGCACTGTCGTAGTCGTGAACATCCTCCAGCATTTCTGCTTTTTCTACGAGTTGAAGGTAGGTTTCGTAGGGTATAACCGCCCATTCCGGTTTGTCATTTTGCCTAATCACTTGCACACTCATTTATACACCTCTGCTCTGGGTCAATTTTCAACACAATAATCACAACTTCATCTTGGTTGATTTCATAAATTACGCGCCAATCCCCAATCCGCAAACGATACCCTGGTCTACCTTGCAGTTTTTTTGCATTCGGGATCGAGGCAAATGGATCCAAAGCAACTTGCTCTAACTTCTCGCGAATTAACTGGGCCGTATTTCTGGGCATTTTGAGTAATGCTTTCGCGGCCTGGATGGTGTAGGTAATTCTATATACACTCACATGTTAGCATATCGCCAATAAAAAATCCAATACAAATTAGCTTATTGCAAAACATCAGGCAAACAGTTGAGTAAGGCCAAGAGAGTAGCGAAACGCGTCAGCACATGGGGCAAGCTCGTATAGCAATCTCAGAAACTCACCGGCGTGTGCGCGTTCCTCGTCCGCTATGTCCTTGAGCACATCCACGACGAGTTTGTTGTCAGTGGACTCGGCAAGCTGCATATACATCTGAGTCACTTCGTGCTCCTTGAAGTTTATTCTGTGTTTGCCTCATAGATATCACAGAACGCTTGGTGGTTTTGTTTGAATGCTGAAAGAATAACGGGGTCGAAATGCTCCGGCAAAGTGCGGCCATCGCCGTGCGTTATGATGTCGACGGTCTTCAGGTGGTCAAATGCCGGCTTGTATGGCCGCTTGCTTCGGAGGGCATCATAAATGTCGCATATATTCATAATGCGCGCCGTCAGTGGAATGCACTCGCCACGCTTTCCGTTTGGATACCCGCCGCCGTCCCAACGCTCATGGTGATTGAGTGCGATCTCGGCGCCCATAGCGAGATACGATGACTTACTATTGCCAATGATCATCGATCCTATCAAGGCGTGTCCCTTAAGAACCTTCCACTCGTCCGGCGTTAAGCCGCGCGGTTTGAGAAGAATGTGGTCCGGGATGCCTATTTTGCCGATGTCATGCATTGGACTTGCGAAAAAGATTCTGTCGGTGAACTCTCCATTTAAGTGAAGCATGGTGGCAAGCTCGCGACAGTAATAACTGATTCGCTGCACATGAGCGCCGATGTCATCATCTTTGTTTTCCACCGCGCGCGTAAGCATGTAAATGGTTTGCAGATAGCTATCCTGAAGATCGGCAGTCCGTTCCTTCACTTTTTGTTCCAGGTCATCGTTGTAACTGTGCAACACCTTGTGCAACAAACGCACTTCCATCATATTTTGAACGCGCACCAGCACCTCGGCCAGTTCAAAAGGCTTGCTGATAAAATCCTTTGCGCCAACCTGAAGCGCGCGTAGTTTGTGACCAGGTTGGGCGGTGATGACAAGCACCGGGAGGTAGCCTTCCCGTTCAATCATCTTAAGCCCCTCGATCACCTGGAAGCCATCCATTTCCGGCATCTGAAGATCGAGCAGAATCAAATCGTAGCGGTTTTTAAGGTGAAGTTCACAAACCTCGCGCGGTTCTGTCGTAAATGTGACCGAAACATATCCGGCGCCACGCAGTATTCTTTCGAGCAGAAGAATATTGACTTCCTGATCGTCGACGATCAGGATTTTACCGTGAAGAATATCAAATGGGGTTACCATGAGAATCGAAAAGTCTTGCTATTGCTCCATTAGGATTTTACTCCTGCATATTCCAACGCCACATCCAGGGCATCCATGAACTCACTTACCTTGATCGGCTTGGTGATATACAGTAAAAATCCTGCCTGTAGACCATTCTTGACATCGCGTGGCATGGCATTTGCGCTGAGGGCAATGACGGGTATATGCTCCGTCGTCGGATTCGAACGCAACCTTATTAGGGCTTCGAAGCCGCTGATGTCTGGCAGATTTATGTCCATCAGAATTACGTCGGGCTGGGAAACACGCGCAACTTCAATGCCGCTATTCCCGTTCACCGCGGTCAGCAGGCGCATGTCAGCGCGGCGCGCAATGATTAACTCGACCAGTTTCAGGTTCGCCGGGTTGTCTTCTACGTAGAGGAGCGTATGCATCCGTGCTCCGCGATCTATGTCCGGTTGGGCCAATGCCGCTCCATCACCCACATTCACTGCGAGGTGTGGCTCAACAACCGAACTGAGTTCGAACCAGAACACGCTACCCACCCCAACAGTGCTTTCCACCCCGATAGCGCCGCCCATCAGTTCGACCAGTCGCTTACTCACGACAAGACCGATGCCGGTGCCTTCCACGCCGGCAGCATCCTGTCCCAGACGGTTAAATGCCTGAAATAGCTGCCCCAGTTGTTCTGGACTCAGCCCCGCGCCGGTATCCCTGATATTCACACGAATGCGCCCCGAATGACCCTCTGTGTATTTCACCTCAACCACTCCCTGGTTGAGGTTGTATTTGATCGCGTTGGTGAGCAGATTGATGATAACCTGCTTCAACCGAGTCCGATCGGCGCGCACATAGCAGGGGATGTCAAATCGGGGAAAGGTCAGCTTAATGTTACGCTGTTGCGCCTGCTGTTCAACCATACCCTTGCATTCGAGCATGACCTCGGCCAGCGAGACGGGTTCCGGCGAAAGCGGCACCTGACCGGATTCGACCTTTGCCAGATCGAGAACTTCGTTGATCAATGTCAGTAGATGCCAGCCCGCCCGAGTAATCTGGTCCAGGCTTTGCTTCTGGATGGGAGTTGGCGGTGGGGTATCCGACTCCATCAACTGGGCAAACCCGAGAATGGCATTGAGCGGGCTGCGCAATTCATGGCTCATGCTGGAAAGAAACTCCGATTTGGCGAGGTTGGCTTTTTCTGCCACAGATCTGGCGCTCTCCAGTTCGACGTTCTTTGCCCTCAGTGCCTGATCCAGGAGATCGCGCTCGGTGACGTCACGGAACACCAACACTGCGCCGACAACCTGACCCTCGTGATCGCGAATCGGTGCGCAACTGTCTGCGATAGCACATTCGCTATCATCGCGCGCAATCAGAATGGTATGGTTGGCCAGGCCATGTATCGTGCCCAGCGTCAAAGTTTCCGCTACCGGGATAGTTGCAGGCTGACGGGTTTCGTGGTTGACAATATGAAAAATCTCGCCCACCGGGCGACCAATGGCATCCACCCGTTCCCAACCGGTAAGTTGTTCGGCTTGAGGATTCAGAAGCGCCACCAGCCCACTGGCATCAGTGGCTATCACGGCATCTCCGATGGAGTTGAGAGTAACCGCGAGCTTTTCTTCATTGACCCGCAAGGTGATGTTGGCCTGTTGCAGTTTTTTGTTCAGCTCTTCCTGAATCTCGAGAAAATGCTGTGTTTCGAGATGAATTAAACTCTTAAGCCGCTGTTGTGTATCTCGATAGATCAAATAGGCGAACAAAAGTGCCAGCAGCAGCGCAAACAGGCTGGAGATAACGATGAGGATGAATAGAAAGCGCATGTTCGCTTCGAAGTCTGTTTCATGCTGAAGCAGCGCGCCTTCCCCAATCTGGTTGATGCTGTTAATCTCGGCCCGAACCAAATCCATCAACCGCTTGCCCTCGCCGGTGCGCACAAACGCTATCGCAGCAGTCACGTCATGGCTGCGGTACAACTCCACCGTATGCGATATATTATCCAGGCTGGCAGCCACCAATGGAGCCAGTATATCGAGATGTTTCTGTGTTGCACTAGCTGAGGTAAGTTGACGTAACTCTTCTACGCGGCTGCCGAAGCTATCGCGCACCGCCACATACGGCTTTAGAAATGCCTCGTCACTGGTCAACAAGTAGCCACGTTCACCGGTTTCGGCGTCTTTCAATGCAGACAGCAAATTGTCCGCACTGATCAATGCCAGGAAAGTCTGCCTTCGCAACCGGGCTGATTCCTCGATCTGTCCGAAAGACCAGAACAAAACTACGACTCCCAGTGCCACAAGTAAGGCCGCTCCGGCAAACAAAGCGATGATTCTAAAGTTTACTTTCATGATTATTTCAGCCGCCGCCCAAAGCAAAACCCACATTTTGCTTGAGTTCATCCATCACCAGGAGTTCATCCATTCAGCACAGATTCGCTCGATCAGAAAGGTAATGAGATTTTGTTCCGGCATGTTCCAACGCAACATCCAGCGCATGCATGAACTCATTGACCTTGATCGGTTTGGTGATATATCGCAAGAATCCTGCATTCAAGCCCTTTTCGATGTCCAGGGGCATGGCATTGGCACTGATGGCAACGACGGGGATATGCGCTGTGGCCGGGTCTGAGCGCAGTCTTTTCAGCGCTTCGTAGCCGTTGATGTCAGGGAGATTGATGTCCATCAGGATCACATCCGGATGGGAAACGCGCGCAATCTCGACTCCATCGCGCCCGGTCACTGCGGTCAACAGGCGCAGATCATCGCGTCGCGCGATGATCTGCTCAACCAGCTTCAGGTTCGCCAGGTTATCTTCTACATAGAGGAAGGTGTGCAGCCGCACTCCACGATTCACACTCGGTTGGGCTATTACTGCGCCTCCCACATTCACCGATAGGTGTGGCGCAACTTCCGACATGAGTTCAAACCAGAACTCGCTTCCCACCCCAACGGTGCTTTCCACGCCGATTATTCCCCCCATCAGCTCAACCAGACGCTTGGACACCACGAGGCCGATGCCCGTGCCTTCTATGCCGCTGGCGTCCTGTCCGAGACGATTGAATGGTTGGAATAATTGCGCCATCTGTTCCGGGAACATGCCGGCGCCAGAGTCCCTTATGCTCACGCGAATGCGCCCCGGTGTATTCGCGGTGCATTTGACGTCAACCATTCCCTGGTTGACGTTGTATTTGATCGCGTTGGAGAGCAGGTTGATGATAACTTGCTTCAACCGAGTCTGATCAGCGCGCACAAAGTATGGAGTGTCGAAACTGGGAAAGGTCAGTTTGATGCCGCGCTGTTGCGCCTGTGGCTCGATCATGCCTTGACATTCACTTAGGACTTCAGCCAGCGACACCGGTTCCGGTGAAAGCAGAACGTGCCCGGACTCAACCTTAGCGAGATCGAGGATTTCGTCGATCAACTTCAGCAGGTGCCATCCCGCCTTCAGAATCTGGTCTATGCTTTGCTTCTGGGCGGGCGTTGGCGGCTGGGAATCCGACTCCATCAACTGTGCGAATCCAAGAATGGCGTTGAGCGGGCTGCGCAATTCATGACTCATGCTGGAAAGAAACTCCGATTTGGCGAGGTTGGCTTTTTCCGCCACTGATCTGGCGCCCTCCAACTCGACATTCTTTTCCCGCAACACCTGATCCAACCGATTGCGCTCGGTGATGTCGCGCGCAGCGGCGAACATACCCTGCAGCTTCCTGTCGCGATCGTAGAAGGTCGTGGCATTGTAGGACACAGCAGTTTCTCTGCCGTCAAAGGCGCGCGCAGTAAGTTCGTAATTAGTGACTTTCTTTTCGCTCAGCACCAGCTTGATGCTTGTTTCGGCCCGTTCT
>Ga0114951_10001683_pt1 | contig 26627 bp, 26 predicted proteins | sample AM7aDNAmetaG_FD_88677 | JGI IMG/M metagenome (GOLD analysis project Ga0114951, IMG submission 88677) | Freshwater microbial communities from Finland to study Microbial Dark Matter (Phase II) - AM7a DNA metaG | ecosystem: Environmental > Aquatic > Freshwater > Lake | place: Finland: Lake Alinen... | reverse complement strand
GCGATTTCGCGCCGAATGGCCAGCAGTGGGACATTGCCCATGCCGCCCTTCAAATACAACGTTTCAACGCGTTGCAAGGTGCGGTAGGCGTCGTCAGCGTGCACGGTGAACATACAACCTTCATGGCCGGTGTTCATCGCCTCCAGAATGGCGATCATCTCAGGCCCGCGCGCTTCGCCGAGGATGATGCGCTTGGGGCGCATGCGCAGGCAATGGCGCACATTGTCTGCCATCGTCACCGCTTCAATCCCTTCGGCTTTCTCGCGGGTGATCAACGCCACCCAGTTGGGAATGTGCGCGAGTTGCAGTTCGGGCGTGTCCTCCACGGTGATCACGCGTTCCTTCTTGCTGATTTCACTGGTCAACACCTGCATGAAGGTAGTCTTGCCGGTGCCGGTGCCGCCGGAAACGCACATGTTCAGTTGTGCCTTCACCGCCGCGCGCAAAAAGTTCGCGGCCTGCTGGTTGATGCTGCCCAGATTCACCATGTCGTCCAACCCGCGCGCCACACTGCGGAAGCGACGGATAGTAATGGCGATGCCCCCATACCCCAGGTTCGCCACCAACGGGTCCATGATCACATGAACGCGGCTGCCGTCGCGCAGGCGGTGATCTCGCCACGGGGTCTTCACAGTGACGCCGCGCCCACCCGCCCCATAGTCGAGTTTGTTATTGATGAACATGCGCAACGCATACTCGCTGCGGAATGCCGTGGTCACTTCCTCGGCCACCTCGCCGGCGTACTGTATGTATATGTGGTTGTGACCGTTGACGAAGATTTCCTCGACCTTCGTATCTTCCATGTATGGCGCGATCGGCCCCCACCCCAGCACATCCTCGGTGATTCGTTTGGCGACGCGCTCGGATTCAGCAGCAGTTTCGTTCTCAGGCCCTTCCACCAGCAATGGCTGGCCGCGCGTCGGAGCGTTGATGTTATAGGCGGTGATCAGACGGCGCGCCACCTCAGTCACTGTGGCATAGTCCTCATCGGTGGGGTTTTCGTAAGCGCTCGCAGCCAGACGCCGGCTGGTTTTCAGTTCGTTCTTAACATCCTCAACCACTAGATCATAGGCGCTGACTTCCTTATTTTTCTCCGTGTTTGCCGTGTTTGTCGCTTTGGCAAATGCCGGTTGAGCCGCCGGCTCTGGCGTAAAGTCACTGGTGCGGTCCCATGCCGGGATTGGTGCGGGTTTGTCACTCTTGCGAAACACAGTTCATCTCCTTTCGTTCACGCCTGGCGGATGAACAATCGCTTGATAGAGAAATTGCTGATGGACTTGTTCTTCGGCTTGAATACTTCCTTCAAATGCGGCAGATACATTGCCCCCAGCGCGCGCATCGCAGTTCCCAGCGGTCCGGGGTCGGTCAGCACATAGGGGGTATGGGAGTTGACGGACTGCGCCGCCACCATCGGATCGAACGGGATGGTGGCTACCAGCGGCAGGCCCAGCATGTCCACCATCTCCTTCTCTGTCAGCCCGAAGCCGGGGTCGAAGCCGGTGGTGAGCAACCGGAAGCGATTCAGGTCGCCGAAGTAGCGCTCCAGGCTTTGCAATGCATAGCGCGTGTCGAGGACGGCGGTCATCAATGGCGGAACGATGACGAGGATGTCGTCGGCCTCACGGATAGCGGCCTCGTGCAGCGGGGAGGAGAAGTCCTGCCCCAGGTCAATCACCACGAAGGAGTACGCGCGCCGCACCTGCTGGATCAGGGTGCGCGCCATCTCAAGGATCATCTTGCGATTGCCAAACTCCATTGAGCCGTTGTCGCTTGGGCGCATCAGACCGGGCAGGAAGTCGAGTTGCGATTCGGGTATTGCGGGCGAGTCCACCAGGTAATTGCGGATCATCTGGAGCGTGATGACCGATGTGCCTTGCATCGGGTAGCGCACGCCGGCGTTGATGATCAGATCGTACAACCCGCGCTCGATCACACGCAAGTTGCGCTGCAGCGCGATTTGCATCTCGCTGGACAGAATGTAGCCCAGCATGGTGTGACAGTCACCCTTGGTTTGGTCGAAGTCGAGTAGAAGGGTGGATTGGTTGCCCATCGTCAGGTGGCTGAGCACGACGCTCAGGTTGACGGCAGTGGTGGTGCGGTGCGATCCGCCGCCTTTGGGCACATACACGGCAATGACCTTACTCTGCCACGATGTTCCTTTTGCGTCGGGGACTGTGTCGCGCGTTGCGAGCGATATTTCGCCCTGTGCGCGGCGCCTGCGTTCGCGATCGATCACCTCGTGCACCATGTTGACAAACTTTGAGGTTTGCACACCGTCGAGCGGGAGCGTAATATAGCCGGCCGCCCCGTTGGCCATCATATTTCGGCCGTCATCGGTGCGCGCATCCGTCCAGCCGATCACCGGAATTGGACGGGCGCGATAAAACAGCAAATCCTGCAGGATCGCTGTGCGATACCCCAGGCAGTCAGGTGACATGAGCACGATATCGGCTTCCAGGCGGATGGCGTTATCGAAGCAGCGTTGTGCATCCTGGTCATAGCTCATTACCTTGATATCGGTCTCGGTCAGCGCATCGCGCAGTTCCTCAACATCCGATGAATTGTGATAACCGATCGACAATCGGAATTTTTTCTCAACGGTCATTCCATTCCTCCTTCATAGATGTTTTGGTTATTTACCGGATGTCGCTGGTTTCGAAGGGCTGGCCGCATCAAACGGCTGGACGGTCGCAGTCCCGCGTTGCGCAAAGAACCAGCGCGCGAAGTCTTCCCATGTGACGCCGTCGGTGGGCACGTTCTCGTTGTCCGCGGTGTAGGCGCGCACCATAATGCTGCGCTTGCCCGAGTTCACCACGAAGTTCAGGACTTCAGCCTGATCGCGGTTTACCTTCACATACAGGCGCTTGACATCGCCGGGGGTATAGGTGGTCTGGCCGGCCGTCTGGTTGCTGCTTGATCCGCTCGATTTGGCCGCGTCGCGCTCCACACGAATCACTACCATGTTCTGCATCACAAGCTTCGAGACCGGAGTCTCGGTATGGGTCAGCGTCGTGCCAGCGGTTGTCCCGCCAGCAGCCGGCGCGGCGGTGTTCGGCGAGATTTCGATGACATCGCGCTTGTCCATGCTGCCGAGCGAGATAAACAGGTCGACGCGGTCGCCGGTCTGCACGAAGTTGCCAACCTCGTTCGGGCTGGTGGGAATCACGGCATAGTATTCCTTCGTGCCGGTGAGCACGATGGACAGGCGCTTCTCGCCTTCCGCCGTGGATTCCGGGTCGATCTGCACCTTGGCAACCGGGAAGCCTTCGTGGATATCGGAGGTTGACACTTTGCCCTCCGCCATGCGCCATTCATTGAGCGTGACCCACTTCGCCAGTGCTTCGGGCTCAATGTTCGAAACGCGCGTGATTCTGAACAAGCTCGAGTTGAGCACCGTTCCAGCGATAATCTCGCTGGCCGCGACTGGCACCTCAGTGACGGATGGGCGGCTCAGTTGCATAAACAAATACACACCGCCTGCCGCCAACAGGGCAATGATCGCTCCAAGGATTACAAATATCTTTCGCATGTGATGACTCCACTTTGCCTAATAACCGCTGCAAATCGCCGCAAGCGCCAAAGGCTGCTCATTTATTGCCTGCAACCTTGCGTTTGACAATCAGTAACCTAGCGTAATTTCGCTATGTTTTCGTCTGTTACGCCACGGTAATGACAACGTCGTCGCTTTGAACATATTATGGACCTGTTGAGAATTTCGATGCCGGTTCGACGGTGCTGGTTGGTATGATCAGCGCCATCAACCGCTCGCGCTCGTTCCGCAGCCGCGCGCTGGCTTTGCCCACGCCGTCGACATCATACTGATCCAGCGCCAACGCCAGGTCATCGAGTGCTTCGGCGACTTCGGAATCCTGGCTCAGCGTCATCTGGTGAGCTAGCGCGGCATAACGTTCCACGATCAGCGCGGCCTGTTGCGCCGCCGCCTTGCGCGCCGGCCCAGGTTCCGCCAGAATGACGCGCGCAGTAGTATCGCCAGCCCATACCGTAAGCGTGATCAGCGCATCCGTCGACGGCGTCTGCCAGCGGGCAAATGCCGCCAGCGCGCCGCCCGTCGAAATGCCATCCACGCGATCCACCACTGTCGCGAGCGAGCACTCGTGTTCAATGACGCCCTCTTCAAAGGTGCACGGTTCCTGTTCGGGTTCGACAGCCATAATCCCGCTCACAGAGCCGCCCACGGAGCGCGACCAGGTTACGTATGACGGCACACCGACCAGCGCAGCGCACACAATCAGCCATGTCCCGGCGGCGGCGACCTTCTTGCCTTTAAGCCCTTTCACGCGCGCGAGGATGACATTGGCCATGTCGCCGGCAAGCAACGCCAGCATGCCATTGAAGGGCGCCACTAGCGCAATCCAGATCGTCGCGATGTGGTCGCCCAGCTGCATCGATCCTTTCGAGAGGACGGCATGTAATAAGATGAGCGCAAGCGCCCATCCCAGCCCGAACAGCATGACGAATAGCGGCGTCCGCATGGCGAACGCCGCCGCAATGGCGATCGCGATGCCGCCCATCGTGAATGGCAACGGCAGATGGAAGCGGCGCAGGTCGCTTGCGCCGGTAGCGGCCAGCAGCGCCCCTTCGCCGGCTGCGACAAGCTGTGATGTCACGCCAGTCACCCACAGCCAACTGCCTACCGCGCACAGCACGCTGGCGATCAACCCGAGGGCAAAGGCCACGTTGCGCCGCAGCACCCAGTCGGTGTCCTCGGTGCCGCGCGGTGTTTTCCAGCCTGTGCGAATGCTATAGGCATTGCCAAGCAGAAACAATACGACATAAACTGCAACGCATAGCGTCGCCAGCACAGCCAGATTCATGCGCGATCCCCCGTGGCAGGCGGCGCCGGAAGTTGTTCGAGGAACGGCACACTCCCAGGTCGCAACAACCCGGTATTAGTCGAGTAGCCCCGAGCGTCAGAAGCGCGCATCACGATAAACCAGTGCGCATTGGCCGGGATGGCCACATGTGGCAGATTGCGCTTGTCCTGCATGCACATCCAGAGCAACCCGGCGTCAAGATGTGTCACGCGCGACAGGGCGGAGATGTCGATCACCTTGTCGCCGCGCTGGATCAGGTGCATCTTCTTCATCGCCCATGGATCGGTGGTGAAGACCACCTGCCGTCCATCACGGGTCAGTAGCGTAAACTTCGGGCTGGGCTCGGTCGTAAGGTCAAGGATGCCCGCGCTGCTATCGATCGACATCGACTCCTGCATGGCATCCGCGACGAGTTGATCCACAACCGGTTTCCAGCCCGCCTCAGCCGTGAGTTGCGCATTCACCTCGCGCACGTGCCAGGCCTTGACGATCATGTCCTGAAGTTCCACCGACTTGTTGAAAACTTTCCTGATCCCATTCAACGCGTTCACCTGGAAAATCGTGACGATCAGCGTCAACAACATGATTACGCCCAGGAAAGTAATCGCGATGTAGATCGGCGTCAAGTCATTGCCAAACAGGCTGAACTGGGTTGGGGTTGCCTCAGCGGGAACTGCGACTGTCGGCGCCGCCGGCGCGATCGTCGACGTTGGCGATGGAGGCGCCGCAGTGCCAATGGCGCCGGCCTGAGCAGCAGGCGCGCCGGGCAGCACCGAAACGGCAACCTCGGCGCTGTCTTCGTACTTATCCCCGCCGGCAGTGACGTAGGCCAGCGTGAGGCGCGCGGTATATGAGCCTGGGTCGTTCGTCAGCAGCGTTGTGCTATAACCATTGCTGCCGGTGGTGCGCAGCGCGTTTATATCGACTTCCTGTCCATTGACGTTGATGAGATGGGCGACCACTTGCAATTGCTCGCCGGGCTGGAGCGCGCCCATCAGTGCTGCGCCCAATAGCACCTGTGCTTGCACCGGCACAACACCCTTGTAGTCGACGCCGGACTGTGGCGCACTGAGTTTCAGCCATGGAATCGGCTGGACATTGACTGTGCGTTGTTCGGCCAACGCCATGCCGCCCGGCTTGGCGCTGAACGCCAGCGTGTACACGCCGGTTTTGCTTGTGTCGGGGAGCAGCGCCGTGTAATACGACCCGGATGCGGTCAACGCGGGTGTCGCCTGCGCACCGTTTGGGAGCGTCACGACGACCTTGAAGTCCGGGACGGTTTGCGCCACGCGATTGGCGTTGAGCACCCGCGCGCGTATCTCCAGTGGTTTATTTTGAGGGTGCAGCCGGGCGGGCGACGCCACATCGAGCGAAAATACCGGTTGCACATCTTGCACATCAGGAATCTGGATAATTCGGGTATCACGTATATCGATCGTCGTCACCTTGCCCGCGCCATTGCTCTTGATTCGCCAAGTCCCAGCGGCAGGATGCAGAATCGATGTGCTCTGAGCCAGCCCGCCCGCGACTTGCTTGACGCCGGCGTCGGCGCTCTTTACTGTTGTTCCATCAGGCCGGATGATTACTGAAGATATGGCTGGATCATTCTTCACCGTGGTAAAGATTGCCTGCGTCAGGTTGGCGGGCAGAGCAAAGGGTTGTTCGCCCGGCGAGACTGCCGTCACAGGAGCGGGTTGATCGGGCAGACCGAACAGACGCCGTTGAATCTTTGCAAAGATGGCGACAAGGTCGCCCTCGGCCTGCGCGGCTTCGTAATAGTCGCCGCCAGTCTTTAACGCGATTTCCTGCCACAGGTTCTTTAAATTTGCGCCGGCCAGGAGTGGGTCGGGCGCCCAGGCATCGAAGGTTAATGCCACTGTGCTGATTGCAATCCCACCGGCCTTTAGAAAGTCCCTTTGCAGCACCTGGCGGACGCCGTCTTCGCAGGCGCGCCGCTGTGGGATCGTGGTCAGAGGCACTGGCTCACACACGCCATCCGAGAGATAGATCACCTGTTTCTTCGCATTCTGAACGCTGCTTTTATCCAATTCCTCTTTCGCCAGTTGCAGCGTGGGCAGGATGTTGGTGGAGCCCATATCCTTGTGGTTATCTTTGATCGCCTGCTGTAGCGCAGCCTGCGCCTGCGGGGTATCGATTGGCTGCAGTGGGAATACCACTTTTGACGTGCCGCCAAACAAGATCAACCCGAACTGATAGTGTGTGCTTGATTGGTCAGTCGCCAATGCGCCGGCCAGCTGATTAATGGCCGCGATGCGCCAGCCTAGGTTCTTCTGAGTCGCCCCATCGCCGATCGGCGGGTCATTTTTCGTCCACATCGATGCGGACTCGTCTAGGATCAGAACGATGTCGACATTGTTCAGGCCCTGCGGGGCAGGTTGTTGCGCCTGTGCTGTGGGATGCGCGATGAGTGCGCTGAGCAATGCGCCAAACAACGCCGCCAATACTCCGGCGTGGCGCGCGCGCGTCCGTCCCATTCGCCGTTGGTCTATCCTTGTAATAATCGTCATAGCTTCATCATCCCTGTCTGGACGCCGCCTGACCGTATGTGGGTCATCACGGGTTTAGCGAGTCGGGCTCCGCAACCGGTGGATCGCACGAACCGTCCTGCACGCACTTGTCGCGCAACACCGACTGAACTTCAACGACCGGCACCCAGACGCCGTCAGGCGTGTCCCAGTATTGGGAGTTGCTGAAAATGCCTCCCGACTTTGTCTTGGTGCGCATGTCATAGCTGGTGGAGCGTCCCATCAACCTCAGGTCGATGCCTGCCCAGTCGGTCACCTGGTCCGCCCATTGATACACATAGTTTCCAGGGGCGACATACCCCGCCGCACAGCCTTCATTCGAAGTTCCCGCCGGCACATAAGTCGACCCGTCGGGGTAAAGTGTGGTGGCGTAGCACGAACCCACTTTGTGCCAGAAACGTTGTGAGAGCGTGACTTGCACTTTCCACTCGTGACCGCAATAGGTTTTCATAACGACGTTATACGAGGGCAGCGTGTAGTTGTCGGCCGGGATCTTGGTGTATGGGTCAAACGCGCGCCCCAATGCCGTCGCCAACCCGGCGCTCGATGTCTGGTAGTTAAACGAAGCCAGGGGGCCTTCCTGCTGCTGCGCGTACTTGGCTGTGCCCGCATTCCAGGCGCGATCCTCAAATATCCACTGTGGTTTTGGCGCCGTCATCCCAAACCAATCCTCACCGCCCTGGAAGCGTTTGCTGCGCATGATCAGAATCAGATCCTTCCAGACGCCTGCATCATAGCCTGCCGCAGTGGGGTTGCCATCGGCATCGATAAAATCACTCAGATTGAAGGGGCTTTGCGGCGAGCTATTGATGCCGCCTTCGCTGTTGTAATCCTTTGGTTGCAGGATGAAGTTCGTATCGACATTGACCATCGCGCGCGGGTACGGGGCTCGCAATACCTCGTTGATCGGGCACGATGTATTGACCTCGGCGCGCACGTTCCAAGTTTGTATCACACCGCTTGGCTTGCACTGCAACAGAATGCCGTTAGCGGTAAGCATTGGCACACATGGCAGGTAGTCATATTGGTCCAGCGCCTGCCCGATAGGTTGTTCACATTGCGCCGCCGACATGCAGTAGGACGCGATCGGCCACCATGTGCCGCCGCGAGACTCGTAGGTGATGCCATAATATCCGTCGGCACAGGAGTGCCCTGCGCCATCAGACGAACCGAGTTGACACGTGTACTCGAAGCGATTCGCGGCAGGTGTATTGGTGGGCTGCAGCACCGGGGTTGGCGATGGCAAGGGTAAATCCGTCGGCATTGGCGTCTGGGTTGGCGGCGCTGGCGTGTCCGTTGGCGCCGGGGTAGCCGTATTCATCGGCGTGGGCGTCATTGTCGGCGATGGAATCGTCGTTGGCGTGGATGTCGGTGTTCTGGTTGGCGTGCGCGTGGGTGTAGGCGTGCGCGTGGGTGACGGCCCAGGCGTGATTGTTGGCGTCTGTGTGCGCGTTGATGTCGGCGTGCGCGACGGCGTCGCCGTGCGCGTCAGAGTGGCGGTCGGCGTGCGCGATGGCGTCGGCGTGCGCGATGGCGTTGATGTGCTCGTCGGCGTGGGGGATGGGCCGGGTGTAATGGTTGGCGTGCTTGTAGGCGTGCGTGATGCGGTCGGCGTGCGCGTAGGCGTGCGCGACGGGGTGGATGTCGACGTGGCAGTGTTTGTTGGTGTGGCAGTGTTCGTCGGCGTGTTCGTGGGAAGTGGTGTATTTGTTGGAATCGGCGTATCCGTCGGTAACGGTGTATTTGTCGGCAACGGTGTGTACGTCGGCGCGTGCGTGGGCGACGCTGCGGCAGCAGTGAGGGTTCTCACCATATCGGTGGGATTAGGCAACGGTGTGTACGTCGTGGTGCTGCCGCCTACGATCACGCCGATGATGCCGCCTTCATCAGTAGGCACGGGTGTTATCGTAATTCCATACGCCACTATCTTCGCGGCGCTTGCAGGTTCATTCCAGGCATATCCGATAAAGCCGCAGAACAGCGCCAGTCCAGCCAGCAACGCGAGCACACCCAGCAGCCGGTTGCGTTGTTGTTTATTCGTAAGAGGTGAGTTGTGGTTCATGGCTTTGGTTTCAGGTCGCCAATGTCGGCAAGCGCCGAGTACATCCAGCGTCCGCTTGTCTTGTCATACGTGATAGTCATCACGATCAGGATATCCGGGTGCGCCACGTCTTTGCGCAATAAGGTTTTGGCGCTGACGTCATAGTCATCAGTGACCCAGTTGCGCAGATAGATGCCGGCTTTGGCAGTGTAGCCATCGAGCGTAAAACTGCGCGCGATGATGGTGACGGTCCCGGCCCGATTGCGTTCGTATTGGGTGCGCTTTTTCTCCTGGTCCTGCATGTCCTTCAACGCGTCACCCGTAAAATACCTCGCCAGAATCTTGTCGCGTTTGGCCAGATAGTCTTCCATGGCCAGATCACGCGTTTCTGTGTAATAGCCGCTGATATCTAATTCGGCTTTCGCAACGACCTCGGGCGGAGCGATCAGGCTGCCGTCGGGTTGGCGCACCAGTTGCGCAGCCCAGGGCGCGCCGCCGACCGGTGTCGGCCCGGACACGGGCTGGGACTGCGCGTAGACCGCCGTTGGCAATGAAATATGCGCCGACCCGCCGCCGCCAAGAGTGACTTTGACCGGCGTCGGCGCCGCCGCCGAGTCGGAGAGTGTCGCCGTTTGCTCAATGGTTGGCAGGGGAGTGACTGCCGGATGGGCAGTCGGGGGCGTCTCCTGAACGACCCTCGCCGGAGGCGCAGCTGTAAGCGTTATCGTCATTACGGCAGTGGGTTCAGTGGCCGCAATTACCGTCTCGCCGGGCAAGGGAGTGGTATTCACCATTGCCGCGCGCGCCACCGCAACATTGGATAGGGGCGTCACCGTCTCACCCAGACGCTCGGACAACAACATACTGCGGTAATTGCTGTCGTTGATGCGTCCGATCACGAGTAAGACCGCGCCAATCAGGACGAAGATCCCCACTACAATGAGGAACCATGACAATGGGGTAAGACGCTTTATCGCTGACCTGCCATAGCGACGCTCACTAAAGACCGGCTTCGGCTGGTTGTGGCGCCGTTGCACCATCACTGGTTTGTATCCTCTCGGTCTCATTCTGATTTCCTCAAACTTATTGACCTTCCAGGCTGATGCCGTAGGCCGGTTCGGCGTACGCCTCAACCGGGATGATGACATCGTTGATTCCAAAAACCGCGCCCATGACCGGCAAGGCAGCGTGGGCATGACCCAGTATCATGATGACATCGCGCGTTTGCAGGCTGGTCACTTTCACTTGCAGAATCGTCACATTGCCGCCCGTCAGTCCGTTGACCACATCCTGCGCGCGACCGAGCGCGTCGGAACTGAGGCGAACCTCCTGCCGCTCGATGAACGCCTGCTCATCAATGTGTTTGGCGGCGTCCTGCGCGGCCACGCGCACCGCATTGGTAGCAATCACACTCACATTACCGGCGTTGCCAATGTCATAAACCACCGCGAAAAACATAAACAGGAGCAGGATGTAATAAATCGCCTGAACGGTCACGCTCAGCCCTGTTTCGGCCTGCCTGACCAGCGACTTTACCTCACGCCGCAAAACCGGACAGACTGCCGGGTTCGCAATATTGAGGGAGTTGCGCCCCATGCGGTTCAAGGAAGATTTGATCTTCATGGCAATGCTCACTTATTGCCACCGTGACTTATGCGGTTCTACCTGCATGGTCACCACTGCGGTGACTGGCACTCTGCCGCCGGTCAAATCCGCAAAGAACGTTATGCCCGATACATCAATGTCGTAGGTCACAGTGCACGTCACATTACTAAAGGGGGTCCAGGTGCCGTTGATGCTGACCGAGCCAGTCGAGGCTCGTACGAAGCTGCCGTTCAGCGAATCATAGGCCGCCGTCAGACCCTGCGCGCGTCCGATCTCTTCATCGAGCGTCGCAATAGCCGCGCGCGCGCATTCGCTCGCGGCTGTCCAGGCCGGCATCTGAGAAGATCGCACCAGGACGGCAAAAGCGATCATCATCAGCAGCACCATGATTGGCGTGATCAACGCGGTGAACTCAAAGCTTTCATCCTCACCGCGCTCCAGCTGGCGCAAGAGTCGCGCCAGATTGCGTCTCAACGCGTTCTGCCTGGTCACATCTTCCTCGCCTTAATCATCACAACCACTAATGGTGCACACGGGCGCGCCCGGATAAAAACGTTCTGCGCGGCTGCGCGTCTGCGCGCTGATTGAGAATTGCCATGGCCCCAGTCCCATATATTCGAAAATGACGAAGGTATTCATCGATGCGTGCGAGCTGCGAATTTGCGGGTCAACCACATAGTTGCCGGGCGCGGTGGTTGAATTTGTCCAGCCCTGCCATGCCGACGACTGAGCTGCGCTGCCGTTGTCGGGCGCTACCGCGCCGACCTGCGCGCCGCGCTGCGTGGCATAGCTGGCGCCGATGCGCCAGAATCCCACCATCGCCATCACCAGGCCAAACAACAGCAACGCGATCAAAATCGGCATGTACATCACATCCGAGAAGGCGCCGTCCTGATTGCCTGACTCCGCCGCCCGGCATAGTCGCTTCACTTGTTGCGAGGCAGTTGTGCTGCCGTTTTCTGTGTTGAGCATGGCTATACGCTACTTTGTCGCGAGCTGAACAAGCGCTGTGTTGGCGACGTGAAAAACTGCCGAGCCGAGTAGTGCGACTACTGCCAGCACAATCACCACGATGCCCATAACCCGCAGCGTCGAGCCAGAGCTGTCGGCATCGCCGCGTTCGAGTGCGCGACGAATCGCGCTCATCACCCGGTAGTAAGGCATCATCCAAATCATCACTGACCTATTCATCGTTCTTGTAATCACCTGCCTGATGTGCTGTTCTCATATATCCCGTTACCCACCGATATTCCCCATCACCCCGACGATGGCCGGGACGATGATCAATAGCGTGGTAACCATGAGGCTGCTGATGCCGATCGGGCGCGTCATTTCCTGAAGATTGCGGCGCGCCTGCGATTGGATATTCAGGCGCAGGCGTTGCTGCGCCAGATCAGCCAGCACGTTCAACACCGGGCTGATCTGACCGCCCTGACGCGATACCATCTTCAGGTTATTGGCAAACTCGGCCAGCAATTCATTGCCCTCGTTGCGTTCGATCAATTGATCCATCGCCAGGACGTCGTCCTTAGTAATGTCCAATACGGCAACTGCCCGACGCAGCTCCTCGACGAATGGGCCGCCCGGTCGGAGCGCCATGTTGCGGATGGCTCGCTGAATCGTGTTGCCCGACATGACGTCGCTGCGCAACTCCGGGATGCGGTAGCCCATTTCCAGCCCCAGCATCCGCTGACGCCGCGCGGCCACCGACTTGACAGAGTCGTCGGGCATGCTAAAGGCAAAGAACCCGACCGCGGCGCCAAATATAACCGCCGCGATGATGAAGGGCAGCATGCTGCCGGCCTTGCCAATCAGCAAAAACATGAACCCGATCACAAGGACAAATATGGCCACGAGGCCGCCGTACACCACTCCGCCGAAGATCTTCTCGCCCCACATCGATTCGAGGTTCCAGAAAGGCGCCTTCATGTTGGGCATAGTCGGTTCGCCCTGCTCCCAGTACCAGTTAGCCTGTTTGAGCAGGATCAGGTACTTCTTATTCGTGCTGTCGTCGGCGAGCGCGCGGCGAACACCGACCCTGGTGATGACCGAGAAGGTCTTGCTCTTGCCAATGCTGCGTGGGCGAAACTGGCGCGATAGTTGTGCCGCGCGGAAAATGTCTGTCTTGCGGGATGCTGGCGTCGCTAGTCCGAGAAACAGCATAAACACGCCGATAGCGATTGAGATGATGAGTAGTTCCTGCATGATTACACTCGCATTAACCGATAACGCGTGATTGTGCGCTTAAGTGGCTGCCATAAGATTGACCCGAAAGCGGCTTTTGCCCGCTCAGAACGATCGGCGCTGTCGCTGAGACACGTTGCACCACCAGACCGCGCTGCGAAATCTGTGTGGCATTTCGATAGACGAAGATCGAGATCAACGCAGCAATAAGCGCCACAATGTTGCCCGTCAGCGTCCCATAGAAACTGGCCAGCGGGCCAAACATCTGGCCAGTGGCCGACGCGGACATCACTAACGTCATGACGCGAAACAGGCAGAAGATCAACCACGGGCCATAAGTGCCCCAGGTGATGCTGGAACGGGCATTCAACTGGCTGGTAATCGCCTCTTCAAATGCGGCGGTGTTCTGGCGTGTGGAATCGGCTAGCCGCGCGAGCATCTCGTTCACTTCACCGCTGGCTTCACTGGCTCGGATCAGGCTGGTGGCGACAGTGTCGAACACGATGGACGCGCGCCGCTCGGCCACAGCGTTCAACCCTTCCACCAACTGTTCCTGGCTGGCCGCAAGGAGAATCTCATGAAAATCTTCCTTCACCGGTGACTGGCCATACTCGGACACCGCTTCGAGCGCTTTCTTCAATGAGGGATTGACGCCGTAAGCGGTGCGGATGGTGTCGCAGGCGCTGGCCAGTTGCTTGGTATAGCGAACCATCTTGCGGTCACGCTCCTGTTCGAGATTGGTCCAGGTGATCATGAACCCGGTCAGAATACCAACGCCAAACAACACGACCGATCCAATCAGCAGAAAGAGCACGATCCCGACTGGAATGCCAAACATCAGGCTGCGCTTGATGTATTCCGCTGGGGAAACTTCGATTTGAGCCTTTTCGAGACGCAGTTGAATAAAACCTAACTGTTGCTGGCTGACGACGACCACTTTCTCGCGCGGCTTTCCTCGGGCCGGTGAGATTAGACCAAACAGCACACTGAATACGCCCAGGCCAATGGCGAGCGCAAGAATGAGCATCACCAAGCTTGCTGAGTCCGGCGATCTAATGAGCTGTCCAAATGTGTCCACTGCGAGTCTCACTTTGGCCATGCCTGGGCGCCAGGCGCGCAGACATGGCAACAGATAAGGTTTATCCGATAACAAGCGCCAATAAAATCGTAGTGTTCAGGAGCGACTGCTAACCCACACGCGTGTTTCAAACAGACCAGTGCAACAACTATCCAACAACAACAGCCTGCAGAATGCTTCTGAACCTGATCCAATCAACTAATCTGCGCTGCATCTCTGGTCGATCTTGTATCATCTATCAAGATGCTTCGACCTGGCGGACGAGCGCTAACGCTTCATAGCTATCAATGCCTATATTCTTAGTCTGCGTGGGTCACAAGTCAATACGAACTTTTGCTTATATCATTTGTATTGCCAACAACTCACTTAGAGAATGCCAAGCGTTTTAATTAAACTGCAATGAAATACAGGACGGCGGTTGAATGTCTAGACCCTGTTACTCTAATAGATTCGTAAGCAAAGGAACAAAAGGTCAATGAACAACCCCATTTCGGCGCAATTCTCGGCAGTAAACAACATCTGTTTGCTATGTAATGAGACAACCATAGCGCTAAGCACAGCCGCTCCAATAAGTGTTTTCTAAGTCGTTTCTACCTTCACAACCGCATCACTTAGAAATCCTACGATTACTATACGATCACCTTGTAATCTGGAATGTGTGAACTTAGTTGAATCACAATATGATTGCCGGCATAGATCATGTGCCGTTTATTGCTTGTTCATGCGCCGGATGGGTTCGACCCGACCGAGTTGTTTCTGTCTTTCTCGGAAATCTGTCGCAAGAGTCGGTCGGTTGATGGCGAAAGCCAGCGCGACGGTTGGGGTATTGCGTGGATGCGCCCGGAGAATACATGGGCGGTGCACAAGTCACTGCATCCGATCTGGGAGGATGCTGCTACATTGACTGACGCGCCACGTTCGCGCGCATACGCCATCCACGCTCGCAGCGCTAGCTTTGATAAAGACCGGCGCGAGATTGCCCACAATCAGCCGTATGTGAGCGGCTGATCGACCGTTCCCATCTCTACGTCGTGTGTCGCTACTCGCGCGCCCCTGCCTATTATCAGATGCGCTACCACGCCGATTCCGATCTGCGCATGGTATGCTCCGAGCCGCTCGCCGGTTACGCGTTCCACGACGTCCCTCGCAATGGCGTGATGGTGCTTTAGCGAATGAGCACCGGGGTGCCTACGGGCGCCCAGTTAAACAACCATGCGGCGTTGGCCTTGGTCAGGATGACTACGCATCCCAGTGAGTTAAAGGCCATCCCGCCATTGATAAGATATTCCGGGCCGTGGATTCCGTTTTGGATGCGCCCGACATAGTAGATCCCCATCCAGTAAGGTAGACGCCAGCCGCGCACGATTGAGTTGACCAGCGACAACCGATTCTGTACGCTGAAGTTACCGCGTCTGGTGCCGATTGCATGCACGGCCATCGAAGTCACCAGCGTGTTGCCGCTGTACGCGTACAAACGCTGCTGATTGAGATACACAACGATGCGTTTGCCGCTTGCGGCGGCGTCGGCGGCAGGAGCCGCAGCATAGGCAGGCGCAACTGCACTAAAGGCAAATAGACTGATAAGCGCTACTATCACAATCCGGACGAATTTAGTTTTCAACATTTCAAGCCTCCCACTTAAGCAATGCGGTTATTGTTGCACCATTGCCACTTTTCGTAAAGCCACCTGGCGGGCAAAACGCGCGGCAAGCGTCACTTCGTGACACAATCATACTGGTCAGGGTAAGCGGCGCGTCACGTCATCCAGCGCTTTGCGCGGCTGTGCTGGAGGCGTCTCGGCCGGATATCCGAAGTAGAGAAACGCGATGATCTCTTCTTCGGCCGGATTGATCCCCAGCAAAGCCGCCGCGCGCGGGTGGCGAGTCATGTTGTTCGAGCTCCACTGCATACCCAGCCCTTCGTCCCACGCCGCCAGCTGGATGTTCTGGATAGCGCAACACGTCGCCGCAAAATCCTCGCGCCGATCTAGTTCGCTGCCATGCAACACACACGACACGACAACAATCAGCGGTTTGGACAGATACTTCGCCTCCGCGCCAGCGCGCACTCGTTCGCGCATCGCGTCATCGCCCACCTGGACGGCTTCGGCAGCCACAGCGCCATTCGCCGTCGCCAGCGCGCGGTGCGCCTGCGGCCCAAGCACGCTGAAACGCCACGGCTGGGTCAGGTGGTGGTTCTGCGCCCAGATGCCTGCCGCCAGGGCGCGATCAATCGCCGCGACTTCCACAGGCGCACTTGTAAAATGCTTGATGCTCCTGCGACTTAGAATTGCTTCATAAACTTCCACTGAACACACTCCCATGACGACAGACGGCTTCCCTTTCAGGGTTGCGGCTGCCGCAGCTTTTATCCAGCGGAAGTCTACCCTAACCGCGCTGGACTTACAATAACGTCACGATGCTTAAGCGCATTCTCACTCGTTTGGTTGATCCACAATATCGACGCCCCAGTGGAATCCTTGGCCGCTACATCGGCGCCAAGATGATCGAACAGCATGCGCCCGAAAACAACTGGACGGTCGAGTTGCTCAACGCCATGCCCAATGACCGCATCCTCGAAATCGGCTTTGGCGGTGGATATGCGATCGGGCGACTTGCGGAGGTGGTGACGCAGGGGCTAATCGCGGGCGTTGACTTTTCAGAGACAATGGTGGCCGAAGCGACGAAACGCAATGCGGCAGCGATCAACGCAGGGCGCGTTAACCTGCGCCTGGCCGATGCCGCCAAGCTGCCGCTTGAGGCGAACGCATTCAACAAAGCCTTCAGCATCCATTCGCTCTACTTCTGGCCCGAACCGCTGAAGGCGCTGGGTGAAATCCTGCGCGTCCTCCAGCCAGGCGGAATGCTGGTCGTCACGTTCCTACCCAAAGCCTCGCCCGATGAAACCGGCAATACGGAGTTCAGGCCATACTCAGGCGCCGAAGTCGTCGCACTCCTGCACGTCAGTGGATTCAGGGAGATGACCCTCCATGATGGCAGGACGCTCACGCGCAAATCGAACTATTCCGTAGTGGGATACAAGTACGCAAACTGAGTCTACTTCAACCCGCCTTGTAATGTGAAGTCGAGCCGCAGGAATGGGGCGAGTCGAATGCTTTCCAGCTTGACATCATTCGGAACGACGAAGGCCACCTTGCCCGCTTGGAGCTGTCCCTGAGTCAGGTCGACGGCCTCGATCTGATCGCTCACACCGCCCAGTTCAGACGTGTACACCATGCCAGTCGTATCGACGAGCACGAAGTACATGGGGTTGACGAACAGCTTGTCGGCTGACGACACATTGCTCACCGCCACATCCACCGACACCAGGCGCATACCGTCGACGGGTTTATAGAGGATGCCGGGCGTGGCCGGGTCAGCCAAGCCAGCGGCCAGCAACGAATACCCATTGGCCTCGACCTTGGCGCCCAGCTTGGCGAGTTTCGGCGGTGTGCGCTGTGTCATCGCCTTGATCGGCGCGTGACCCGCTGGCGCAGCCTGCAGCTTGACTGTGACGTATTTGGGCGCTTCAATATCAACCGTGTACCTGAACGCGACGATGTTCGCGTTAGCCGGGACGCTGTAACCCATCCACCCATCGGCATGCTCACCCGCCTGTAGTTCAATTACCGGTATCTCACTATCCAGCGCGGTGAATTCGGGCGGGTAGGCATTGCCGGCGTCATCCAGCGGCGCGGAGTTGAGTGGTTGCACCTTCAGTTTTTCAAGCGCGGTATTACCGACTGCAAAGTGTATCGCGATGATGCGCTTGCCGCTCTTGATCTTGTAGTCCTGGTTAACCTTGGCGGGGTCGCTGACCTCAATAGCAGACAACGTAAAACCATCCTGTTCCACCATGTCGCCAAAGTACGCCTCGGCGCCGCCAGTCTGCGCGCCGCCCGATGACGCTGACGCAGCTTTGGTCGGCGTGTCTGACTTAGGCTTAGTCTCGGCCGGCGCAGTGGTTGCGGCCGGCGATTTCGTAGCCTGAGAGGATTGTGCGGGCGCCGTCGCGGCATCCGGCGTCGCGGACGACCCGGAGCCCAATAAGCCGCATGCCATCACAAAAACAGCCAGCACTGCCGTGGCCGGGGCGAGAATCATACCTGGATGCCTGGTGAACAATTTATTCATTTCACTCCTTGCACAACTAAATCTTACTCTATTCGAAAAACACCGCTGCGCCAAACGCGCATGGTGATGATTGTGGATTAACGTCGCTAAACCGTCATTCAACTTTCAGGCACTCCTGACATTTACGGGACGATAATAGCAAACATACAGGACTGAATGAAAACAAAACTAAAACTTCTCTTCATCATAACAATATTGCTCTCTGCCTGCGGAGGCGCCTCCGCGCCGACTGTCGCGCCGTTGCCAACCGCAACGCTGTCGCCAACGGTCACGCCATTGAGCGCCGCCCTGACGAAAACAGCTTCGGACGGCGTGATGATTACTCTCGCGCCGAATGTAACTTTCGAATTGGCGCACATCCCCGCCGGCGAATTTCTGATGGGCAGCGGCGACAACGAGGGAGATGCGCTGGCGATTGAGAAACCTCAGACGACAGTGACTCTTGACGAGTACTACATTGGCAAGTATGACGTGACCAACGCACAGTATGCGGCATTTGTGCAGGCCACTGGCAGGACATGGTTTATGCCGCCTGGCAAAGGCCTGCATCCTGTGGTGAATGTGTCGTGGAAGGATGCCATTGCCTTCTGTCAGTGGCTGAGCGAGATAACCGGGCGCATCGTCAGGCTCCCAACCGAAGCGCAATGGGAAAAGGCGGCGCGTGGAACCGACGGGCGCAAGTATCCATGGGGCAATGAAGAACCGGATGCGAAACGGATCAACTTCAACAACAACGTGCGCGACACGGTTGTGGTGGGTCAGTACAGCCCACAGAGCGACAGTCCATACGGCGTCGCCGACATGGCCGGCAACGTGCGCAACTGGACAAGCAGCCTGCTCAAGGCCTACCCCTATCGCGCCGATGACGGCCGTGAGAACCAGCAGGTCGACGAATGGCGCGCGGTGCGCGGCGGCGGGTTCATCATCGGCAGTCGCGGCGTCCGCAGCGCCAGCCGCGAGAGTTACAGCCCGACCGGGAAGTACGACAGCACGGGATTCCGGGTCGTGATGCTGGCAGGGTAAAGACGTCACGACGCGTAGGTTTTAGATTTCTTGTGCTTTGCGTTTGAGCAGATGCGCCACTCGAACGGGGTGAAGTGCGACTCGACCAGCATTTGCAGCGCATGGCGCGGCTGCGGCGATTGCACGCGGAATGTGTCCGCTGGCGAGAACGGGTAGATAGCAGTCTCGCCGCCCAGGCTGGCATAAAACAGCTTCGTGGCGCCGCCATTGCTCACCCGCATCGGCAGGTAGATTGGCCCTTCCCACACTCCAATCTCTGTCCTCGCAGCGGTTGTGCCACCGAACATGGCCGAGAGCACTACGCCTGATCCATCGCGCAACGAAAATGACGCCGGCACGGTGTCTTTAAGTTCGATGCTGGCGTGGTAATAGGGTGTCGAGAAGAAGGCGCGTTCCATCAAGGCGAACAACCCCGACGTGTTGTAGGCGTGTGCCAGGTAATAGCCCGACGGACGGTTACCGCTTGCTGCGACCAGCACCGAGAGGGTGAACTCGTTGAACCTCACGCCCATGTACTTCAAATCCGTCACGCTGAGTAACATCTGCGCGCTGCCCTCGTGACTCACCGGTTCCAATCCCAGAGGCGCCAGCGTCTGTTGCCAGTAGGCCAGGTCAGCGCCGCCATACAGGATGACTTCCTTGACGTTGTCGATGTCGGCTGTGTACTGAATGTTAGTATTCATTCCTGTATTCATATACGCACTTTGAGAGAAAATCCCCCCACTTCTTATTTATACCTACCCAGAGAGTGGAAGTAAATATCCCTTATAGGGATAAAACTGGCTTAGATGCAAAAGCCGGTTTCGTGTATGTTGCGTTGGCCGAGTTTCATCGCGACGCGTGCGCGCCGGGAAGTGAAATTCACCCAGTTAAAAACGGTCCAGAGTATGAACGAGTGTCGCATGTTAATCACTATCGCTGGCCACGTAGACGCACACATATGACACGAACACGCACCCGCTCTCAATACCAGCCAGCACTGCTTTACGCCACAAGCGGGTAGGAAGACCACAGGTTGGCCGCAGATGAGCCCACGCTCCAGACACTTACAGCCTCGGGCGCTTCGACCGCCAGTGTGTCTGCGTTAAATCGGCGCACAAACCGCCCGTCCGGGAGGAAGAAGTGAATCTGGTCTGATTCGGAAATGTATACATTGCCCATGTGGTCGACCGCGAAGGCGTCAGCGTTGTCGAAGTCGTCCAGTTCGCTTGCGCCGTTTCCGAAGCTCATGGCGAACTTGCCGTCTGCGGTGTACTTGTAGACAGCATTGCTAAACACGCTCAGCACATAAACGTTCCCATCATTATCCACGATAGGCATTTTCTCAAGCTTTATCTGGCTGGATTTGCTCATTTTCATCTTGACTCCCATCTTCAAACATCGTAACTGAACGTTGTGTATGACTTTTAATGCATTTTCACCTAAAAGTAAATATCCCTTGCAGGGATAAAAACGGGCGCATGAAAGTTGATACACTGAGCTAAACGCACTGTCAGACGGTTTTCGGGTGTTGCGGGACTTATTCTTCTGGTGGTTCCGGGAGCGTGGCAGGGTCGGGCGACTCAAGAGAGTCGGGCGACCCAAGAGGGTCGGGCAACGCCGCGATGCTGATGCGCGCTGGATTTTGGGGATGATAGGACACGAGCAGGACGGCGCCATTCTGCAGCAGCGCCATACGGGATCGGTCGACCACTGTTTTGATTTCTGCCGTGAACGGGGTCTGTAGCGCGGGCTGCACTTCCACCAGCAGCCCGATCTGCGGGAAACCATCAAAGACGATATTCGTCTCCCATCGTTTCAGGATGATCGCCCGCGCGACCATCTTATCGGGTAGTTCTTCAGGCATTCCACTATACATGGCACTGTGTTCTCCCTTCGTCGCGAGATATCCGGACATGTGGCTGTGAGAGACGCCGCTATTGACCCAGAGAATACTTCGTAACCGTGGAGCCATCCGTCGTGTACAGGCTGTCTTTGTCGTCAATCGCAATGCCCCGCGCAGAACCGTCGACCGGGAACTGGCGCACAAATCGACCATCACTGGTGAACATGCTGATGCGCGCAGACTCTGCAACGTATAACATGCCCTGGCTGTCGATTGCAATGCCATTGGCGCTGCCGAACTGTCCCGGCTGATCCCCGGCGCTGCCGAAGCGTGATTGGTACTTGCCATCGGACGAGAACTTGAATATCGCTGTCTCGTTTGAGGCATAGATGTAGATATTTCCCTTCTGGTCGATTACCGGCTGGTTGTCGAGTTCGAGGTTGTCGGTTTGATCGCCGATGGGGGCTTGCACCACCAGTGTCACTTTGCCGTTCGCATCCCAGCGCACCATGTCCTCGCGCGCGCCATCACGCGATGTAAAAAGGCCGTTGCGGCGCTCATACCACATCCCCACCAGCCCGCCATCGGGAGTGGTGGCGAGTTCGCCGAAGCCCGCGCCCTGCCCGCCGTTGTAGGCCAGGGCGCCGAGTTTCTCGCCGGTCAACCCGTTGTAGCGCACAACCACGCCGTTCTCCACGACATACACGATACCCTTGCGATCCACCGCAAATCCAAGCGTGATGGACTTGGCGTTGCCGGTCTTGAACTGTGACACATACTGGCCGGTTGAGTCAAACACCTGGATGCGCCCACCCTGGTAGTCGGCGACGTAAATGTTGCCTTTGGCATCGACGCCGAGGTTGCGCGCGTCGGTTAACTTGCCCGGCGAGGTTCCCTTCGACCCGAATGAGGTGACTTTGACTGCATAACCGGGGGTGGGTGTGGGTGCGCGCGTCGGCGTCGAGATCGAGACCGGCGTGCGCGTCGCCTTCGCGGTGTTGATGGCTACTTGAACGGTGGCGTTGGTGCTGTTAAAAACGCTTGACGTAATATCGTTGACTTTGCCGAATGCCTGGTTGAAGACTATCAGGATTACTGCGCCTGTAATCACGACAATGATGATCGGCAGCAGGATCGAACCCAGCACACAGCCTGCGCCGGTCGCCACTGTGGCCTTGGCCAGCCTGGCTTCATTGGGTGATAAGGTGAATTGACTGGGGGCAACATCGATGCGAATGGGTTGCCGTGGCAGTAGGTCTTCCGGCACTGTGGCGCTGCTCGCGCAGTACGGGCACTTAACCGTCTTCTCCCCTTTGCCATCATATTCAATCGGTGCGCCACAGTTCGGGCACTTGAAAGACTCGATCCGGCCGGTTTCGCTCATGGTATCCCTGGCTCAATCGCGACCTTAGGGTATCGGTGTTAAGACCGCATGAGCACAACAAGGGTAACGGGACTGCTATGGATTTGGAATATCCGTTATGGGGATAAAAAGGGATACAAAGCGCCTGACAGGAATCAAAGACCTGCCAGGCGCTTTGTATGGTGTGACTCGTTGAAAGCGGACGCTAGTTGACGATCATCGGGCGCATCATGTCATGCTCCTCATGTTCGAGGATGTGACAGTGCCACACGAACTCGTGGCCGCCTGTGCGCGGGCTGGACGGCACCGCAAACGGCACCTTCGCCAAGTCAAAGCGCATGATGACGGTCGTCACCTCGTTCGGGTGCATCTTGATCGTATCTTTCCAACCCAGCTCAGTTGCATCCGGGCCGCGCGCCGAGCCGGTATACGATGGCGTTCCATCGAATTTGTCCATATCAAACGGCTGGCGATGCAAAAGTATGGCATTGACCAGGTGGAAATGGATCGGGTGCGTGTCGCCCGTCAGGTTAATGATGTGCCACACTTCGGTCGCCCCCGCCCGCGGCGTCTCGGTTGCCGGGTCGAGGTACTCGCGCCCAAAGCTCATCTGGTCGCGGCCCATGCTTGGGGACGGATCTCGCTTGTTCGTGCCCAGGTATTGGATCAGGCGCCCATACTTGTCAAAGTCTTCGTTCAGTGTCAGGTAGCGCTCTACAGTGTTGTTGTCCCATACCGGCGACGGGTCGAGACCCGGCCACAAGGGCGTGCTGGTGTTGATGCGCAGCGGCGCATCTTTGCTCGTTGCCGGGACAACCTTGAAGCGCATGATCTGGCGCGTGTTGGGGCCAAAGCCGGACTTTGGCTGTACCGGGTTCGGGCCGCCGGGGAAGTAGTCGTTCTCATCGGCGCCCATCGGGAACGGAGCCGGGGCATCGTTATAAAGGATGATGCTCTTACCCTCAAAACCGCTGAAGTCCACGATGACGTCAAAACGCTCTGCGGGCGCCTCGATCAGGCTGCCCTTTAGGGTCATGGGGTTGAACGGCACATTCGAGCGCACGACCGTCGGGTAAAACAGGAAGCCGCCTTCAGTGCCTATCACCAGGAAGTCGGGGCCTTTCTTGTTTGTCGGCACAAATGTCTCGGCGGCATGGGTGATGCCGTCTGGGCTGCCGTCGTCGACATACAGTTGCAGGTTAAGGAAGCGGGCGTTGCACGCGTTGAGCATGCGCAGGCGATAGCGACGCCCCTCGACGGTGGCTTCGGGATACACAGTGCCGTTAGCCAGCATCGTATCGCCAAACATCTCGGGGATAATCGACGGGTTGGTCGGTATCGGCTTGCCTTTGCCCAGGTCCCACCGCGATGTGTCGTACTGGTGCGGATACCACAGGCTGCCCGTCGCGCGTGGGCCGGGCCAGGATGGGTCCATTGCGCCAATCGTGCTGGAGTTGACAAAGATCTTGTCCTGGATCACGATGGGGAGCTCATAGCCGCCATTCTCAATATAGTCGGGCAACCCCAGGTTGCGCAGGTTGCCTTCGAAGTCGTCGCGAATGATGAATGCTGACGCAACACCCGCATAGGCATTCAGGCGGGTCAGGCCGATGGTGTGGTCGTGATACCACATCATGCGCGCGCTTTGCGTATTGGGATAGTAATAGTCGGCTTCCCCGGCCTTGGCGCTTGGGTTGAGCACCTTGTTGTTCAGGAAACTCACGCCCTCATTGCCCTGGGCATCCCACCATGCAAACGGGCCACCATCGCTGATCCATGGCACCGCTCCGCCGTGCACGTGCACGACTGCGCGGTTGGGATTTCCTTCCGCTCCCATAATGGATCTGTCCACCGGCAGCGGATGATTGCCAGAAAGCGTGTTCTTGAATGTGAAGTGCATTGGCACGTTTTTCTTGCCGACGATAATCCCGCCGAGGTGCTTCTGCGGCTGGTAGCCGCCGCCCAGCGGCATGGCGGGCTGGTACCCGCGCAGGATTGTGCCATCCAGGTCGGGGTGCAACTTATCAACAAACTGGTTGATGCCGACGGTGTAATGGGTGGCGCCGGTGGATGCTGCCGGTGTGAAGTCGGCTCCAACCACAGGAATGCCGCCAGGGCCAACACCGCGCAACGGCTGTGCAAACTTACGCAGACCCGTCGTCTGTGAGAATGCGCGGGCGATTCTGGGGGTCGCCGACAACGATACTGGGAGCACTAGACCTGCACCCGCCAACACACCGAGTTTTAGTAACTGTCGCCTGGTTAACATGAAATAACCTCTTCCTTTGACTCACAATGCACAAATATGAAAAAATATGCCAGCTCGCGACGCATTACCCCGCACAAGACCAGTTCCACGCGGGCAAGACGCACAAGCACAGCTACTCGACATGGCGCAGTGGAGATCGATGTGAATGCAGCGTGTTTCCAGATCATCTGACCGATCCGGCTTTGTCGGCGGTCAATTATGAGAAGATTCTAATGTGTATTAGCACATTCGTAAAGGGATATTCATCGTGTTTTCACAGTGCATTTGTCATTAGTGTGAAATTAACGTAAGAGTTTCTCATAATTAATGGCTTGCTATCTCATTACGATGACGGCCCCAAATCGCCCCGTTTTGCCTTTTTCCGCGCGATGTGAGAACCACTCCTGTGTGTTGCTGGCGGTGCAGATACCGGCGACCTCTACTTGCGCCACCCCGGCGGCGTGTAACTGCGCCTGCGCCGCGCGCCACAGGTCGACATGCGGTTTCGTGCTAGACACCGTCGCTCCTTGCGGATAAAGCACAACACCAGTGGGCACTGCAGCCTGAATCTTCGCCGCCACGTCCTCACCCACTTCAAACTTATCCGGACCAATCGAAGGGCCAACGCACGCGCGAATGTCACGCGGGTTGCTGCCGAAGGCCTGTGTCATGGTATTTACCGTCGCGGGTAGCACGCCAACGACGATGCCCATCCAGCCAGCGTGGGCAATCGCAATAACTGAGCGCACCGGGTCATGGAAGAGGATCGGCACACAGTCGGCGAAGCGCAGCGTGAGTGCCAGCCCGCGGGTGTTGGTCGCCATGGCGTCGGCGTGAACATCGTCCTGCCCCAGATCAGCAGTGGTGACGATGCGCGCGTGGTTGCCGTGCACCAGCCACGATGTCAGGGTTTCTTCGGGTCGCAGATCGAACGTCTCAAGCATGCGCCGGCGGTTTTCGCGCACGGGTTCGAGCGCATCGCCGGTGCTGCGACTGAGGTTAAGCGACTTGTACGGGGCTGCGCTTACACCGCCGAGGCGCGTGAAGACGCCGTGATGCAGCCCGCTGCTCTCCAGGCTGTCAAACTGGTAGTAGGCCAGATCGTTGTGGGTCAGGCGCTTCATGAAGTTCTACCACTCCGTGGATCGGCCTCGTAAAAGAACCGAATTCGACCAGTGAGTGTTTCGTGCTTTAAGGGCAGCGTGACGCCGTTGCGGGCGTCGCTGGGAACGTAGGCCCACTTGCCCGCCAGCGCCTCGATCAACGCGCGCGCCTGTGCGTCCACACCGCTCAAGTCGGTCAGGTTGCGCTCAAATACGACTACCCAGCGATCCTTGTCTTCCTCGTATGTGACGAATTGCGTATCGAATGTCGCCTTCACGCGGGCGCCGTCCGGCAAGCGCCATCCCATTGAAACGTCTAGATGCTCCATATGCTTGAAGTATAAAGGCGCCATTGCGCACTATAATGCGCACAATCAGGCAGGGTGTGGGAGAACGGCGGGATGTTAAAAGTTAACCAGTTGTTGCAAGGGCGTTATCGAATAGTCGGTATTCTGGGTCAGGGCGGGATGGGTGCTGTATATAAGGCGCTCGAACTCGAATTGGAGGTGGAATGCGTCATTAAGGAGATGTTTCCGCCGATGGATGCTGCCTACATCGCTTCGACCGCCGCGCAATTCAAACGCGAAGGCAGAACACTGGCCGGATTGCGCCATTCCAACCTGCCGCGTGTGACGCAATACTT
>Ga0114951_10001682_pt1 | contig 26642 bp, 29 predicted proteins | sample AM7aDNAmetaG_FD_88677 | JGI IMG/M metagenome (GOLD analysis project Ga0114951, IMG submission 88677) | Freshwater microbial communities from Finland to study Microbial Dark Matter (Phase II) - AM7a DNA metaG | ecosystem: Environmental > Aquatic > Freshwater > Lake | place: Finland: Lake Alinen... | reverse complement strand
GCACCCTCCTCAGGCGGGAGAAGTGTCGCGTAATTCGAGCGAAGCGAAGAATCGGAGCGACACTTGTCCCGCCGGGAGGGTGCGGAGTATTTAAGGTCTTTATTATCTCCAGACAGGGAAATAAAGCAAAATCATACTGATGATGACCAAGATGCTGACCACTATGAAGCCCATGCCGACCGCTTTTTTTGTTTTTTCATGAAATAAGTCCATAAATTTAGTATACTGTGAGTTGTGAAATACGGCAACCGTCCAAGCAGGTTTAATTTTTTCAATTCTTCGATCGCGATAATCATCCTGATCGTCGTTGTTGTATTGCTGGCCAAAGCGACCTGGGGCATTCATCAAAAAACCGCTCTTGGTGCCGATAAGCTAGATCAAGCCAAAGCCGAATTGGCTAGGCTTGAGAGCCGCAAAAGCAGCTTGGCAGAGGAGGTCACTTATCTCTCGACCGAGCAGGGAGTCGAGTCCGAGCTTCGGACCAAATATCGGGCCGTCAAGGAAGGCGAGTCGGTGGCGGTCATTCTCGACAATGACAAGACCGCCGCGGTCATCGAAGCTTCGACGACTCCGGTTGTCGGCCCGAACTTGTCTTGGTGGGGCAGACTGTTGCAGTTTGTCGGATTGTGATAATTTATATGCAAGCGAGTATGGTTTAGTGGCAGAACGCGACCTTCCCAAGGTTGAGACGCGAGTTCGATTCTCGCTACTCGCACAAATGATTGTTAGTTTTTGTTTATATTTATGATAAACTTTCCGCCATGAAACCCGACGAACATGAATAAAGACTTCAAAGAATGGCACAACCAAAAAAGTAATCTGCATGAAAATAAAGTTCGTGCGTTTTTTCATGAACGAGAAGTCTGGTTTGCATCAGTAGGCATGAATATAGGCTTTGAACAGGATGGGCGCGGTGATACATTTCTGCGTCCAGTAATTGTTCTAAAGAAATTTAATAACGAAGTCCTCTGGTGTATACCGCTTACAAAAAATCAGAAGAAAGGCAAATATTATTACTCGTTTCCTTTAGGTTCAGAGGTTAGTACAGCTATTCTTTCTCAAATCCGTCTAATTGATTGCAAGAGACTACAATATAAGATTGGGGATATGGATCAGAAGAACTTCGACGAGATAAAAGAAAAACTCAAGCGATTGCTCGCCTGAGTCTTTCTAGTTTATACCCCTTTCGGGGAGGGCCGAAGCCGTTTGTATCTATAGACTAGCATAATAGGTCAAATATTACAAGCAAAAATGGGGATTGATGAGTTTAAGCCATATTACAAGCCAGAAAAGTTCCAACTTCGTACCACAACCCGCACTACTGATCTTTAAATATGTTGTATAATTGTCGCATATGAGAAAGGGATTTACTCTTATTGAACTTATGGTGGTTATTTCTATTATATCCCTGTTGTCCAGCGCCATTCTGGTGGCTCTTGGCAGTGCCAAAATCCGCGCAAACGATGCGATAAGAATTCAGGATATGAATACTATACGGACGGCCTTGACGTTGTTTTACTCTTCGAAGGGCAGGTACCCCTATAATTATTCGACTAGACAGCCCGATCCGAACGGGTATTCACCGGGAATCTTCAGCTCCACTCCGAATCCGCTGACTCATGGCAATGGGGCTTGCGACTCGATAGCGCCGGGTGCCGCCGGCGCTGACCCGAATAATCCCGGTACGCTAGGTGCGGTAAACAATCTCGTGATTGACGCGTACAATGCCAGTATGCAGGAATTGGTAGATGCGGGCTATTTGGCGACTATCCCGCATAGTCCGTCGGGAGGAGGGTATTGTTATTATTCATACACAATGGCCGACTCGGTGAGACCTCTAATGGCCGTTGTTATGACGGTTTTCCAAGCCGGAACGCTCAGTACCACTGGCATGTCAGGATCTTGTAGGTATAACAGCGGAAATGACTGGTGTAGTTACAGTACGGCTTCCAAAGCTTATTGTTTGTGCGTTCTTGTTCCGTAAAAATACTTATCCACAGTTTTTCTTGACGGTGAACGTACGTTCACCGTATACTTATTTACGTGTGATCTTATTATCAACGTAATCTACAAAAGCCATGAGCAAGAACCAAGCCGTCAGAACAATCAAAGCCGAGCTCCACAAACTCAATCGCGAGATTGATTGGAAGATCATCAAGGGCATTCCTTATAGGAGTGAATCCCTCAGGCACAAATTCCTGACGGCTCAGCTTGCCAGGCTTACACCCAAGAAGTCCTGGTTTGGTATGTCGTTGAAGTTTGCTTCGATGTTTATGTTTTAAACGAATTTCTAATTGACCTAATTTCTAATTACTAAGAAATGACCAATGACGAATTTCAACGATTAGACATTAAATGATTGGGACTTGGTCATTTCTTAGAAATTAGGTCAATTAGAAATTAGAAGTTTGTACTCTATTACTCACCCCAATACCAATCATGCCCAATTCACCCTACAAAACCAAAATCCTCTCTTTCTACAAAAATACCAAGCGTATGCCCACCTACGCCGAGATTATGAGCATGCTCGGTTTCAAGTCCAAAAACGCCGTCTACAAGCTGGTCAACAAGCTGGTCGGTGAAGGAGTCCTCGATAAGGATTCCACTGGCCATCTCATCCCCAACAAGCTTTTTGGCGAAACTCCTTTGCTTGGCCTTGTCGAAGCCGGTTTTCCCACGGCTGCAGAAGAAGAACTAGTCGACACCATGAATTTGGATGATTATTTGATAGAGAACAAAGAGGCTACCTATTTGCTCGAGGTCAAAGGCGAGTCGATGATTGATGCCGGTATCCAGGAAGGGGACTTGGTCATCGCCGAGCGCATCGCCCGCGAACCCAAGATCGGTGAGATCGTCATCGCCGAGGTCGACGGCGGCTGGACCATGAAATATTTTCGCAAGACCAACGGCAAGGTCTGGTTGGAGCCAGCCAATAAGGCCTTCAAGCCCATATATCCCGAGAGTGATTTGAAAGTGGCCGCGGTCGTGAAGGGAGTGGTGAGGAAATATTAGTTGTCGAGGTTAATGTAAAAATCAAACATCAAAATGGAAAATGACAATGCAAAATTTATAATGAAAGCGCACCCGTTTCGGACATTTTAAATTGTCATTTTCCATTTTGATTTTTATAGTTTGATTTATGTGACGGGAGGTCTGGTACATGCCTCCTCATCACATATGAAAAGTGACGAAAATTTTCGTCACTTTCACAAAGTGGCAAAAGGTAATGTACCTGGTTGCGGGAAGGAATTGTTCTTTTAAATACGAAAAAAGCCACACTTGCATGTGGCCCGGAGCGTAGGGATAGGACCTTTGCTCTAATGTCGACTTGGTTCCATCTGGCTTTATGCTAATAACCAATTGATTTTTTTACAACACATCAAAGCGAATGCTGGGTATAGCGACGGAAGTAGCTCCGGCTTATGCTCCAGTGTGGTATTGTAAAGAACATCTAGTAAGTCATCAGTTCGTATTTCTTCTGGATACGCTGAGTCGGTGAGCGTTTGCTGGATCTCATCCCGCCTACTCATTGTGCATTGTGGATCCGCTGCTTCTCGTAGTAATCCGAGCAACTTTTCATTCGTTATCTCTCTCATAAATGCTCATCTTTCAGTTCTAAATTTAAAAATTTACCTTTTGTTTTGACTTTCCTAATGTTATCACATAAATAGTATATTTGTCAACCTTGTTATGTTATGTCAAATTCCACCCCTATTCATAGCCCCATTCCGTCATTGTGATTTGTTTATTTCTTAGTAATTAGAAATTAGGTAATTAGTAATTCTCTCCATATGCTCACCCACCACTCTTTTCCCCGTGCAATTCTCCACGTCGACGGCGACTGCTTTTTTGCATCGTGCGAGATCGCCAAGAACCCGGCGCTGCGGGGCAGGGCGGTGGTGACGGGCAAAGAGCGGGGGATCGCTTCCTCGATGAGCTACGAAGCCAAGGCGCGGGGTGTGACAAGAGCTATGAAATTATCGGAGATCAAGAGGCTTTGTCCGGATGTGATCATTCTGCCTTCCGATTATGAGACTTACAGTTTGTATTCCAAGCGGATGTACGAGATCGTCCGGCGCTACACGCCCGATATCGAGGAGTACAGCATCGACGAATGTTTCGCTGACCTTACGGGCATGAGGCGACCCAATAAGATGTCGTATGAGCAGATGGCAATAAAGATCAAGCACGAATTGGATACTGAATTGGGTATGACGTTTTCTATCGGGCTTTCCGTCAATAAGGTCACGGCCAAGATCGGATCCAAGTGGCGCAAGCCTTCGGGGCTGACTATTATTCCGGGCCATGACTTGCATCTTTATCTCAATCGGACGCTCATTGGTAAAATTTGGGGAATAGGTCCGCAGACTTCCAGTTATTTGAATAAGCTCGGAGTGATTACTGCTTTGGACTTTGCCACCAAGGATCCTGACTGGGTCAAAGATAAGTTGAGCAAACCATTCCAGGAAATACACCAGGAATTGAATGGACGCTTCGTCTATCCGTTGGTTCTCGGCGAGAAGAATGATTATGCATCTATTAGTAAGACAAGAACTTTTACGCCACCATCGAAGGATAAAAGCTTGGTCTTCTCCCAACTTTCCAAGAATATAGAAAATGCCTGTATCAAATTGCGAAGACACAATCTTTTTGCCAAAGAGGTGGCGATATTTATCAAAACGCAGGAATTCAGATATCAAGCTTTGGAGCTCAAACTCTCGCAAGCTATTTCGATCCCGCAGGAAATATTGGAAGCTGTGAGGGAGAAGTTCGATTCAATATTTAAAGTCGGCACTTTGTATAGAGCGACTGGGGTTGTCTTAATGAACCTGATCCATAGTGACACTCGGACTATCGATCTATTTAATCGTTACGAGCTTATCGATAAAGTCAAAAAGATCTACGAAGCAGTCGACAGCCTCTCCGCTCGCTACGGAAAACACACCATCTTTCTCGGCTCTTCATTCAAGGCCATGAATGAACCGGCGCATAAGAATGACCGCGGGGACAGTTCGGAAAGGCGCAAGAATATATTAAAAGGGGAGAGTGCGAGGAAAAGGTTGGGGATACCGTATCTAGGAGAAACACATTGACTTCCACCTGTCAATAGTGTACACTGAGCTTTCTTGATGCAAAACAAGCATTTCAGAAATGGCCCTAGTCAACCGTCCAATCGTCCTGGTGGAATAAGCTTTCACGGAAATCGAAGAGGAAACAGCCGGCCATCATTCAATAGAGGCAGAGCCGGTGGCAGGAAATTCAGCGAATTCCGCGATATCTCCAAATTTGTCAATAAGGCCGTCATCACCGAGGAAGCACCTTGCTTCATACCTGAACATAAGTTTCAGGATTTTCTGGTGGATGAAAAGCTCAAGGCCAATATCGTGAAGAAAGGCTATGTCATTCCGACACCGATTCAAGACCGGGTAATTCCGCATATCCTCCTCGGCCAAGACGTTGTCGGCATAGCTGATACCGGCACTGGCAAAACGGCCGCTTTCCTAATTCCGCTAATTAATAAAGTTCTGGTTGACCGTACCCAAAGGATTCTTATAATGGTGCCGACTCGCGAATTGGCTACCCAAATCGATGACGAACTCAAGATGTTCGCGCGGATGCTCTCAATATTTTCAGTTTGCTGTGTCGGTGGCACTTCGATCGGCCGCTCAATAATGGAGCTTCGTCGTTCGAATAATTTCATAATCGGCACACCAGGCCGCTTGAAGGATCTCGTCGACAGGAAGGCTCTGGTTTTGACCCAATTCAAGACCGTCGTTCTCGATGAAGCTGACCGGATGCTCGACATGGGATTTATAAATGATATGCGTTACATCATGGCCAAAATGGCTCCTCTACGCCAGACACTGTTTTTCTCCGCGACCATGTCACATGACATCGATGCTTTGATCAAAACATTTCTCAAATCTCCTACGACTATTTCTGTGAAGACTCGCGACACCGCTTCGACTATCAATCAGGACATCGTCCGTGTCGGTTCCAAGAATAAACTTGACGTTTTGGGTGAGCTTTTGACTCAGAAAGATGATTTCTCCAGAGTCCTTATTTTCGGCAAAACAAAACATGGCGTTGAGAGACTCAAGGATGAATTGGTCAAAAGAGGCTTCAAGTCCGAGTCCATTCACGGGAACAAAAATCAAGCCAAGCGCCAACGCGCTCTCGACCTCTTCAAGTCAAACCATTTGCAGGTCCTCGTCGCCACCGATGTGGCCGCCCGAGGCATCGATGTCTCGGATGTGAGCCATGTCATCAACTACGATCTACCGGCTACATATGAAGATTATATCCACAGGATCGGTCGCACCGGCCGCGCGGGGAAGAAAGGGAAGGCCTTGACTTTCGTCGATTAGTCGGAGGTGCGGCCTCCGCGCCCTCGGAGGGTGCACCTCCGACTTGCAAAACATCAAATAAAGTGTTTTAATAGCGTCAGATTATGGAGTACTCAAAAGAGCAGGAGGAGATTGCGGCGGAAGCCCTACGGATAAGGGAAGAGCTTTACGCTGGTGTCGAATCAGGTACCGATGAGGGGTTGGATAAGGCTTTGAAGGCTATGGGTCAAATTGCTGAATTTGGTCTACGATGCCAGAAGAAGTTTCCGACTTTGTACGAGAAGTGCCGTCTTTACCACATTATGGTGCATAGCGGTCTGAATTCCTTGGTACCCATTGAAGTTGTCGATTTCGAGGAAGAAGGATGGTCGATCATCGTTTTTCTTAGGAAACTGAGGGACGATCTCAAATGAAAAAAGCGTCGCAGATTCCGGCTGTTGAAAGACAGTCGGATTTTTTATTTAAAAGAAACAGCGCGCCAGAATAAAATCCGGCGCGCCCACAAACGAAATAATCTTACGCGGCAACCAAACGTGCTGCCAACTCAGCTTTCGCTGCCATGAACAGCGGTACGATGGTTTCCTTCGAAATGACAGCACCGTCAACTTGCTGGGAAAGAGTGTTGGTTGTCGTTGCTCCAGCAGGTATTCTACCTGCTGGGTAAACGTACTCATTCATGGTCTCCAGCTGTTTTGGTGACATCCGTTTTACCAGAGCAGCCGCATCGGTTTCGGTTTGAACTCGGAAAAGAGTCATAATATTTATTCTGTTCTCACCATCAAATCATCAGCCATGATGATAAATGATGAATTAATCAAATCTTGATCTATCCTAGTATCTTTTATCCTATTTGTCAAGGATGTTATGTGAATAACGGTCGAATAACCGCCGAACCACCAGGTCAGACCTGGTATTTTATCCGGATTTGAACAAAATTTTATCAGTTCTTGAACAAGATTTTATCGTTTCTTGAACAAGATTTTATCAGGATTTTATCTCTCTTTGATAAAGTAATTTCGTTACGTTTAATATTTAACCAATATTCATATGTCATTAGATCAAAAAGACTTGGAGCTTATAGAAAGGATCGTTTACAAGAACAACGACGACGTGGCCGTCTCGATCGCTAGGAGTTTCGAGCGCTTGGAGGAAAGAATCGATTCCAGCGAATCCCGCCAATATTCGAGGATGTCGGAGATTGAAGACAAGATCGAGAATAGCCGTCAGGATATTTCCGACACGATCGGGGAGATGAAGGAGGAGATCAGAGACACGTTCCGACTGAAGGATCTGGCGGAGATGGGGTGAGAGGAAAACAGAACAAATCCCCCGTCCTTTAGTCGGCACCCCATTTTCGTTAATCAGAAAATCCCCCGGCCTACCGGCCACCCCCTTTTTCAAAGTGGGATTTACCAACTAACGGCCATTTCAATATATATCGCCATAGTCCAATTTCTCTCAGAGTTTAGAATTAAGCACAAAGAGGTTTTAGAGCCGTGGCGAGTTATACTAGGAAAACCGTTTGAGAGGAGAATCCCCCTTTGGAAAAGGGGGTGCCCCGACTGGTAAGGAGGGGTGGGGGATTTTTTGTAATATCCCGGATTCCTGCTTACCTGATTTGAACAATCAAATTCTCGTAATCTTCACACCACTCTCCGTGTCCTTAATGTCATATCCTCTTGCTCCTATCTCCAATCGCAAAGCATCGGCTTTCTCCCAATCTTTCTTGGATCGAGCTTCCTCACGGGCATCGGCTAGGGCTTGAATCTCCGGTGGAATCTTTTCTTCTGTGATTTTTGGTATCGTATCGAGTTTCAAGCCGAAGACCCGATCAAAGTCTATCAAGGTTGAACGTTTGTCTGCATCGGATTCATTTGAATCTTTGATGAGTTCCCAGGCTAGGGCCACGGCCTGCGGCATATTGAGGTCGTCATTGATGAATGAAAGGAATTTTTCCTTGTAAGCCGGAATAATTTTGCCGCCTTCGGGATAATTGCTGACAATAGCCATCAATCTTATAAGTGCGTTCTGGGCGCCGTGAACGGCTTCGTAAGTGAAATTGACGGGGGAACGATAATGGGAAGTTAGAAGCCAGTAGCGAAAACCGATTGGTGAGACTGCATTGTCCTTCAAATCGTCAAGCTTGAAGAAGTTTTTCTTCGACTTGGCCATCTTTTCGTTGCCAATGTTCATGATAGCTCCGTGTAGCCAATAATGGACGAACTCACGACCGGTGACTGATTCTGACTGGGCGATCTCGTTGGTATGGTGGGGGAATATCAAATCCGCGGCGCCAGTATGGATGTCCAAGGTTGGGCCAAGCAATTTCATGGACATAGCCGAACACTCGATGTGCCAGCCTGGCCTTCCTTCGCCAAATGAGGCCGGCCAGGAAATATCGCCGTCTTCGGCCGTCCGGAATTTCCAGAGAGAGAAGTCCCTCGCATTCTCTTTGTCATATTCATCGTTGGTGACTCTTTCTTTGGTGATTTTGGATTGATCCAAATTGGCCAACTGGCCGTAATTTTTCACTTTATCGATGCTGACATATATTCCATCTGAGGCTTTGTAAGCAATCTCTTTTTTGAGGAGTTTTTCTATTAAGTCGACCATCTCTCCTATATATTCCGTCGCTCGCGTGATATGCACAGGTAGAAGAATATTCAGCGACTGAATTTCCTCAAGAAAAAGTTTTTCATATTTCGTCGTCAGCTCTTTAAGAGAAACGCCTTCCCCTTTGCTTCGTCTGATAGTTTTGTCATCAACGTCGGTAATATTCATCACCTGGTTCACTTTGTAATCATTGTACTCAAAGGTCCGTCGAATAATGTCGTACAGTATGAATGTTCGATAGTTGCCAACGTGAGGGTAATCATAAACCGTCGGGCCGCACTGATACATGGAAACCTCGCCTTTTTTTATGGGCTTGAAGATTTCTTTTTCTTTGGAAAGCGTATTGTAGAGCGAAATGTCCATATCTGAATGTGAATCAAGCGGGATCAGATCCAGCGGCGTTTTTTGAAATACCACCAGATGATTGCCGCCAAGGCGACCATGCCGATGTTGATGACGGTCCAGCCGTATGGCTGATTGACGAGCGGGACGGTCATGGCCGGAATGGTGAAGACGGCGGTGATGAAAGTCAGCGGGTAGAAAATGAAAGAAACCATGGTAAGGACTTTCATGATCTCGTTTTGTTTGGAATTGAGAAGGGAATCGTTGGTCTCGCGCAAGTCGGCCAATAATTCACGGACATTGACGATGAGTTCATGGATAACGGCGAATTCATCGCGGATATCCCGAATGTAGGTGTTGAAGTTGTCGCCAAATATACTCTTGTCCGGCGAGGCGACCATTTCTTCCCAAATATCGTGGTGCATCCTGGCGGTCTGCTTGATGTCGATGAGTTCGCGGCTGAGGCCGGAAAGGACCTCTACCATGTTGCGCTCGTCGCCGCTAAATATCCGGGTCTCGGCATTCATCAAGGCGTCTTTGATATTTTCCAGGTCCTCGACCATGCCGGCATAGATCCTCTTCACCATATAGTAGAAGAGGAAACCGGCATGTTCGATCTTCTCGTCCTTGTTGAGAATGGAGTTGGCGTCGAAGATCTTGCCGAAATATTCCAGTTGTTCGATTGTTTCCGTCCGCGAAGTGATGAGGAAATTCTTGCCGATGACAAAGTCGATCTCGCGGTCGACGATCTCATAGCCGGAGCCTTTTTTGGTGCGGACCGGTAAAGTCAGGACGACCAAAATGTAATCCTTGAAGAAGTCGATCTTGGCCAAAGTCGAAGAACGCTTGAGCTCTTCGCCGACCAACGGATGCAGATCATATCTTTTGATAAGTCCGGAAACCTCGTCGTCTGTCGGCGATTGCAGATCGAGCCAGACGATCCCACTGTAAGCATGTGTTGAGATCATGCCGTCTATTATATATCAAGCGAATGAATTAACAAAAGTTAGTTCGTGACAATGACCGTGCCCCTTGATGATGGATGAATGTTGCTGTGGTAGTTGTTCGTGCCGACCTCGGTAAATTTGTAACTGAACGTGCCGCCAGGAGGGATCAGTCCGGAAACAAGCAGGTTGCCGGTGTCGGAATTGATGGTTTGGGCGCTCTTGTTGTCTGTTACAGTCCATACGACGGTCGTCCCGACCTTGACGGTGACCGATGCCGGCGTGAAGGCAGTAGCGCTAGCCTCTATCGCCACATTGGTATCGGTAGTATTCGGAAGGGTGCTTGGGGCGCTTTCATTGCTGGATGGTACAGTGGAAGTTACCGGTATGGAAGAAGGGTTATTGGAGAGGTAGACATATATCCCGATGCCAATGATGATTATGATCACAATTATCGATATGACCGTTGTCTTTGTGTTGTTGTTTGTATTGTTCATTATAAAAATGTAATTAGTTTTTAAACGCTAAGCGCAATTATATAACGGTATTCAATAAGCAGAAAGTGGATAACAAAAATGTCGCGATAGGCAATTTTTTTTGTTATCCCCACGTTATCCACAAATAACGCCTTGTAAATATTGGGAGACAAGGTCCGAGTGGTATATAATATCCATCAAGTGGGAAGAAGTGGGTAAGTGTATTTCTCATAATTTAAATTTTGAAGAAAGACCAAGCCACCATTCCCGCGGGCATATTAACTATGTTAATCGGGCAATTCAATCATTCTATCGATGACAAGAACCGCCTCTCCTTGCCGGCAAAATTCCGAAAGGAAATGGGCAAGAAGGTGGTGGTGACGCCCGGCCTCGATTCCTGCCTCTTCGTCTTCACGATGAAGGAATGGGAAAAGATCGCCGAGCGCTTGTCAGTGAAAGAAGGCTCGATGCTCCAGGCGGACAATCGCGGCTTCAACCGGTACCTCCTAGGCGGAGCGGTTGAAGTCGAGGTTGATGGAGTCGGCCGGATGCTTTTGCCCGAATATTTGAAACAGCGCGCTAAGCTTGCAAACAAAGTGGTCTTCATCGGAGTTCGAGATCGGGTCGAAATCTGGGATGAGGAGGCTTGGAACGCTTATCGCTCCGATGTCGAGGGCAAAGCCGGAACCTTGGCCGAGAAGTTGGGCCAGGCCGGAATGATTTAATCTCATGGAGAGCGTTCACGAACCGGTTCTTTTACATGAAGTAATTTGCGCTGTCATTCCCGCGAAAGCGGGAATCCAGGATATTACCAAAACAGATGTCAGTGGTGACATCCTGGATTCCCGCCTTCGCGGGAATGACAAGCGAGAGAGTCTCTCCAATTCAAGTTTTCGTGGGAATGATAAGATATTTACCTATCTGGATGGAACATTCGGTGGAGGCGGACACGCGATGGCCATCGCCAAGGCCATGAACGGTAAGGTGAATATTATAGGACTTGATCGCGATCCCGAGGCGGTCAAGAGAGGGATCCAAACCTTATCCGGCAAAGCCGAGCGAGTGATCATCGAAAATGAAAATTTCCGCAATCTCGATAAGGTTTTGGATAAGTACGGGATCGGATCTGTTGACGCTATTCTCCTGGATTTGGGAATCTCATCCGATGAATTGGAGAATTCCGGAAGGGGATTTAGTTTCCAGAAAGATGAGCCGCTTCTCATGACTATGGGTGATACCAAGAATTATCCTTTCACCGCAACGGACATAGTGAACGATTGGGAAGAGAATGTCATCGCCGACATCATCTTCGGCTATGGAGAGGAAAGGTTTGCCAGGAGAATAGCCAGGGCGATCGTGAATTATCGGACGAAAAAGAAGATCGAAACCAGCGGGGAATTTGCGGAGATTGTTGTGCAGGCTATCCCATTTGCCGCGAGAAGGTTTTGGAAAAATAATGCCAATAATCAAACACCCCTTCTTCGCTCGCCCAAAGCGAGCTACGAAGGGCAAGCAAACACCAAACACCAAAAACACCCGGCGACCAAAACATTCCAGGCAATCAGAATAGCAGTCAACGATGAGCTTAATGCCTTGAGAGAGGGTTTGATAAAGGGGTATGAGAGATTGAATAAGGGAGGCAGGATGGCAGTCATTTCATTCCATAGCCTTGAAGACCGGATAGTCAAGGATTTTAATAAAAAACAAAGCGAAAACGGCGCCAAAATTATCACAAAAAAACCGATTACGGCCGGACCCCAAGAGATCGCCGAGAACCCGAGATCGAGAAGCGCAAAATTAAGAATCATAGAAAAAATACAATGAAGACAATGGCAAAAACTTACAATCTGGTCCAGGAATATCGGACGATCATGACTTGGACGCTTCTTTTGGCCTGCGCTTTTCTGGCCGTCACATACGGTTTGAATATCTACAAGGTCATCCAGAGCACCGTGACCCTGGAAAAGATCCATGGCCAGGCGACAATTCTGGGCCGTGAAGTCGACGATCTTGATTCGCAATATCTGAAATTGAGCGGGGTTTTGACTCCCGACCAGCTGGCGGCATACGGTTTGAGCCAGGGCAAAGTCAGCCAATATATCTCCAAATCGGCTTCGCTTAGCCGCCTAGCGATTGGAGGTCATGAACTCTAGCCAGAAATTAAAAGCCCGGCTCATTCTTCTTCTGATATTCCTTTTGACGTCAGCCTTGGCTTTTTCCCTGTATTGGACGCAGATCAGGAACGGCGCTTCCTACGCGACCAAAGCCGATCGCCAGTACGCCAAGCCATCCGCCAATCTCTTTGACCGTGGTTCGATCTTTTTCAGCTCCAAGGAAGGGGACAAGATCGCCGCCGCCACTTTGGGCGGCGGCTACCTAGTCTTCATGAACCCGTCCATGATCGCCGATCCCGACAGCGCCTATGGGGCATTGTCGCAGTATTTGAATATTGATAAGGGCGTCTTTTTGGCCAAAGCCGCCAAAGCCAACGATCATTATGAGGAAGTGGCCGGCCAGGTCTCGGAAGCGACTTCGACGTCAATAAAAAGTTTGGGTTTGGCGGGGGTGGGAGTCGTCAAGGAAAATTGGCGCCAATATCCCGGAGGAACCATGGCCGCCCATGAGATCGGGATCTTGGGCGAGGATGCCGAGTCCGATCTGGCTGCCGGTCGTTATGGTTTGGAGAGGAGTTATCAGTCTGTTTTGGTCCGCAACGGCTCCGCTTCCGACTCGAACGCTTTCGTGAAATTATTTTCCGATCTCAAACAGTCCGTTTTGGGCTCCGGCGGGGCCGAAGGCGATATCGTGACGACTATCGAGCCCACGGTCCAGAAATATTTGGAAAAGATCCTCGGCCAAACATCATCCGTTTGGCATCCCGACGAGATAGGAGGCATCGTCATCGACCCCTCGACCGGTGAGATCGTCGCCATATCCTCTTTGCCGACCTTTGACCCCAACAATACGGCGGCGGTCAAGAACGCCAATCTTTTCGCCAATCCGCTGGTCGAACACGTCTATGAGATGGGTTCGATCATGAAGCCACTGACGATGGCGACGGCCCTCGACAGTGGCGCCGAAACGGCCGATTCGACTTACGACGACACCGGCACCATGACCTTGAGCGGCAAGAAGATCTCCAACTTTGACGGCCAAGCTCGCGGGATCATCCCCATGCAGGAAATCTTGAGTCAGTCCCTGAATGTCGGAGCGGCGACGATCGCCCTTAAGGTTGGAAAGGAAGAATTTTTGAAATATTTCAGCAGTTTCGGCTTGACGGCCAAGACCAATATCGATCTTCCCAATGAGGCGACCGGACTGACCGGCAACCTGAAGACCGGGCGCGACGTCGAAGTCGCCACCGCCGCCTACGGCCAGGGCATCGCTATTTCACCGGTGAATATGGCCAGGGCGCTTTCGGTTTTGGCCAACGGCGGATATGTCGTCACCCCGCATCTGGTCAAGGAGATCGACTATGCCGGCGGCCGGACGGAGGAAAAAGCTTTTCCGAAAACCGGACCGGTCCTGAAGAAGCAGACTGCCGATGAGGTGACGAAGATGCTGGTCAAAGTCGTGGACACGGCCTTGGTCAAGGGTGCCATCAAGATGGACCGCTACAGCATTGCCGCCAAGACCGGCACGGCCCAGATCCCTGACCATGTGAATGGCGGCTATTACTCGGACAGATATTTGCATTCCTTCTTTGGTTATTTCCCCGCCTACAATCCGAAGTTTCTAGTTTTTCTCTACCAGATCTATCCCAAAGGCGCCGAATACGCCTCGGCCACCCTGACCGACCCTTTCGACCGGATAACCAAGTTTCTGATAGATTATTATGATGTGGCGCCGGATCGTTGATTGCTTACAGTACAAAGTCGGAAATTATGCTAGAATTGAATAAATCCCCCGCTCTTCGGCTATCGCCTCAGAGCACCCCCTTTTTCAAAGGGGGAATCTCCAACGAGATTCCTGTGTTGAAAATGGCTTATGAAAGACGTATTTGTATCGAATGCATAGCGGGTTTGATGGAAAATCCCCCTTTGAAAAAGGGGGTGCCCCGAGCGGAGCGAGGGGTGGGGGATTTTTTTAATATATGCAACTTATCAAAACAATCCTCGTCGCAGTCCTTACATTGGAATCGCGATTAATTCTGCGAAAATACAAGCCTTTTATCGTGGCCGTGACCGGAAGTGTGGGCAAGACTTCTACGAAAGACGCCATATATTGCGTATTGAAGGATCAAAGCAAACTTGTCAGGAAAAGCGAAAAGAGCATGAACAGCGAGATTGGTTTGCCTTTGACTATCATTGGTATGCCCAACGCTTGGCACAGTTTGGAGGGTTGGCTGAAAAATTTGACACACGGGCTTTCTTTGATACTTTGGAAGAATGAATATCCGGACTGTCTCATACTGGAAATCGGTGCCGATCATCCCAATGACATCAAGAAAGTCGCCAAATGGTTGAAGCCGGACGTAGCCGTCATGACCAAGATCAGCCGTCTGCCCGTCCATGTCGAATTCTTCAGATCGGCCGAGGAAGTCTTCGAAGAGAAGGCGGCTTTGGCTATGGCGGTGAAGAATGGTGGCACTCTTATCCTGGCCGCCGATGATAATAAGGTCATGTCTCTGGCCGGAAGGGTCAAGGAGAAAAATATTCAGGTAATTTCCTACGGCAAATCGGACATGTCCACAATTCAGGGACTGGATGGCGCCACGGATTATAATGCGATCACGAAAGCGCCAATTGGTTTCGGATTTACCATCAAATCTGGCGGCGATTCCATTCCTGTAAAGATCAAAAATGTCGCTGGCGAAACCTACATGTATCCTTTGCTGGCGGCGGCCGCAGTCGCCAAAGCCCGGAACTTATCCGTCGAATCAATAGGGAAGTCTTTGTCCGAATATGAAGCGCCAAAGGGTCGCATGAATTTGATCGCTGGAATAAATGGTTCAACCATCATCGACGACACATACAACTCATCACCTGATGCCGCCTCATCGGCTTTGGCCACACTAAAAAGTCTCCAATGTTCCGGAACGAAGATCGCCGTCCTGGGCGACATGATGGAGTTGGGAAAATTCTCCGCCGAAGCTCATCGCCAGATCGGCCAGGAATGTCTCGGCTCCGCCGACTATCTCATTACTGTCGGTCCCCGTTCCAACATGACCGCCGAAGAGGCCCAAAAGAGCAGTTTATCTTCCTCGATGATTCACTCCTTTGACACCTCCTCTGAAGCCGCGGCCTTTATTGTCCCTGAAGTCAAAACCGGCGACATTGTCCTGGTCAAAGGCTCCCAGTCCATGCGGATGGAAAGGGTCGTCAAAGCCCTCTTGAAAGAACCGGAGAAAGTAGATAAACTCCTTGTGCGACAGGAAAAGGAGTGGTTGGAGAAAGCATAGAATCGGGCCTTATCGTCTAATGGTTAGGACACGGCCTTCTCAAGGCTGTAATCCGGGTTCGACTCCCGGTAAGGTCACCAATTGGGATTTATCGAGCAAGAATTGCTGATATAGGTTGTAGATTGGCGTTAGTTTCGCGTTTCCAAATTTATTTCCAGAAAATTGCACATTTTCGGATATAACCATTTTTTGGAAACAAAGACGATCTTCCGGCTTCTTTGCGAGCTTTACCCATGTGCTTGCGGTATTTCTCACGAAGTCGAAGCAATACTCTAGTGCGGCGTCCATCTTGAATTCTTTGTCGTATTTCTCGTGCATTAGGTTCATGTGCTTCTTAATTTTGTCGTCGAGGAGATTTTTCTGATCCTTGAATTCCTGATCAGTGTAGGTTTTATCTTGGTGTAGGTCGAAGATGCGTTGTCTTTTCTGCTCTAGTACCGAAACAGCTTTTTTGATCTGCTCGTTTTCTTCATCGAATTTCTTGAAGTTGTTTTTCCAGATATCGAGGACTATGGCCTTGAATGATTCCTCGAATTTGAAGCTCGGTGTTATCTCTTGGAGGTACTCTACGAACATTTGCTCGAAGTGGGCTTTTGGTACGAAGGCGGCGTGCTCACAGTTTTGCTTGTGATGGTGGTAATACGGATATTTTTGCCCTTGTCTTCCGGTGGCTTTGCTTCCGGTTAGTGGCTTATTGCAGAATTCGCATGTTGCTAACTTTCTTAATGGGAAGTCACTATTTTTTGCTAGTCGTGGAGTTTTTGGTCTGCGTTTACCGCTTTCTTGGCATTGATCGAATAGTCGTTCGCTGATGATTGGTTCAAATTTTCCTTTGATCTCTATGTCCCAGACTTTGATTCTTCCACAATAGAGAGGATTTCTGATTATCTTTTCAATAAGTTGTGGAATAGCTGGTTTGCCGTTCTTCATAGTGAAGCCTCGATCAGTAACATATTTAGCTAGTGAATCGAATGTATGGATACCTTTGGCGTATTCCTCAAAGATTGTTTTTATGAATGGAGCGTAAGTTGGATGTGGTGTGAGGTTAGTGCCTTTTTCAGTTCTGCAATAGCCCATAGGAGCTTGCCAGACCCATATTCCTTGCTTGATGCGTTCTTTCATACCATTAACGCTTCTTTCCGTACGTACATTATTGTCGAATTCAGCAAAAGCCGACAATATACCCTCCATCATTTTGCCAACCGGACTATCGCTAATTGGTTCAGTGACTGATTTCAATTCAGTGTGGTATTTCTTGAGCGTTTGTCTAACGGTAATATGATCAGCCTGATTTCGGGCGAAGCGGTCGAGCTTGTAGACGACGAAATAATCGACAGCGTTCTTTTTATCCGAGCAGAAGCTAATGGCATTTATGAATTCAGTGCGTTCAGCAGTTTTGGCCGATTCTCCTTTTTCCACGAATACTTTCAATACTTGAATATGCTCACGCGCGCAGAATTCTCGACAGACTTTTTCCTGCGATTCAAGAGAAGTGCCGTCTACCTGTTCAGTAGATGAAACGCGACAGTAGATTTAATCCTGATCAAAAGACATTACGAAAAAATCATAATATTGAACATTTTTATCCGCAGACTCCAGAAGCTGATATGAAGCCAGATCCGGACACGCTTGAGATTGTAGACAATATAGGAAATCTATTGGTTATTAGCTTTAGAACTAATTCAAGATTGGGTAATCTGAGTCCTAAAAAGAAGCTAGAAAAATTAAAAGGTAGTCTCATGCGAGAGGTTCAAAATCAACCATATATTCAAGATTTCATTCGTGATTATGAGAAATCAGTTTTTTCTTGGGGTACAAAGACAATAGTCAATCGCGCAAAAGAAATTGCTACAGACGCATACCGAAAGGTGTGGAAGATTTAGCTATTATTCTCAGTCTAGTTGACTTCGACCAATAGTTGATCAATGATCAGGTTATATGGAGATCGACCTGAATCCGTTCCTAGCGAAAATAATACTGCGATTTGTACCATATTCGCTATCTCATCGTATTATAGTTGTATGCCGAGGATATAACGAGGATTTTGTGAACTTTACGGAGTTAGTATGGAAAGATGATAAGTTTCTCGATTATAATGACAAAAAGCAGTATCCGCAATTTCAATTATGGTATACTTAACACATCAATGGTAATTATTAATTTATAGACTTTATTATGCCATTCTGGTACTCTATAAAATACCTATTTAATTCAATGATTAAAAAATCAAGAAAAAATGATATGACAGTTGCCCAATCAGAGAGAAATCAATCTGATGCGTTGCGTATTGTTCGAGAATTTCAGAAACAGTATAGACAAACCAATTCAGATGGGCAGTCATCAAAATATCAATGGACTACGAATCCGGGTTCGGCTACCGAGGGGGTATTGAGGCAGCGAAACTATTTTCAGGATTCTCAATCAATTTGATAACTGTAGAATTTTGGACAACAAAATTTGTTCGACTATAAATCCTCAAAAGGAGTTCCCATTTCGGATCTTCTTTTTTTAGTAACTCAACCTTCAGACCAATCTGTTTTGCCTCATTAAAGGTTATCGGACGGCCATGAGAGAAAGTCTCCTCTGGCATAAGGAATTTCTTGATCTTGTTTTCAATACAGTCACTGTTATCAGATTGGCTGGACTTCCTTTCTTTTAGAGAAGGGAAGGTTGTCATCTTTAGATATCGTATAGCTATATCTTTAGAAAGTTCCTGTGCTATTTTACATTCCTCCAAGAACGGCTGGTCAATTGGCGGTAAAAGGCTTAGCAATCCCTCTATTCTGGAATTCATTGGAGATTGTTTGATCTTCTCTAGTATTTCTTCAACACCTTTGACAACCGCGTAGGCAGAACGAGTAACAAGCTCACCTCTTTGATCTTTATAGTTTATCTGCGGATCAACTGGACCAAGTTCTGATGTTTCTCCAAGAAGAATAGACTTCGCTCCGAATGCAATCATGGTAGCTGCTGATTTGGCCAGTTTTGGTACAACTACTCTGAAATCCGATGAATATGATTGGCAGGTCTGGATGATCCTTTCGGCAGCAAGAGGGTAACCACCGGGACTGCTTAAAATAAGATCCAATCCTTTTGTAGAATCCATTTTGGAAAGTAATTCTTCCAGATAATCACGATCTTGATCTTGAATCATAGCTCCGGGATGAGAGAATGAAGAGAAAAACGCAATAACATTTCTGCCACCGTTTTTATCGCTCCACTCTTTTAGAAGAGGTTTGCGCAGATTAAAGGCCTGCTGGACTTCATTGAATATGTTAATTATTTCTGGATTTTCGTTCATATTTATTTCTATGATGATTATTATACACAATTCGAGTAATTGTTAAAGAGCATCTTCATCATTTAGTCTGATGAATCTCTTGAAATCAGTCAGATATTCAACAATCTGTTTCCAATCCCGTATAATGTGGGTCACCAATTGATTTGCGTTTGTTCGTTTGCTAATATAAATCCATGAAAAAGATCAACTTTCAGGCCTCATTACCGGTGACATTTCTTCGTGAAGGGAAGCAATTTGTTGCCTATACGCCTTCATTGGATCTCTCTACGTCAGGGGCTACTTTTGAGCAAGCTAAAAAGCATTTTGGGAAGGTCGTTCAGATCTTTTTTGATGAATGTTTACGTATGGGTACGCTTGATATCGTCTTATTTGATCTTGGTTGGACTAAGCAGAAGAGTGAATGGAAGCCGCCTATGGTCGTGGCGCAGGATACGCAAATGTTCAGTGTGCCGATGCTTGCCTAACGCATGCCAGGCCTTGTTCCGACAAAATGCCTATGAACATCCTGATCATTTCACCCGGCAAGGCCAAAGGATATCTCAGCGAAGACGTCGTCTTGGAATACACATCACGGATTTCGCATTACTCGTCGATTGAGTGGAAATTTATTTCACCTTCAGAACCATCTGATGAGGCAGATAAAATACTTAAAATAATTCCCGCCAATTCCTTTGTCGTTATCCTGGATGAAAATGGTAAGTCGCTGGATTCTCTTCAGTTCTCAAATCTAATTGAAAAGCGCTTGAACGAAAGCGTCAAGAATATCGTTTTCGTGATCGGAGGCGCTTATGGTATCGATGAAAAAGTCAAAGAAGTGGCCCAGCAATCCATTTCTCTGTCGGCCATGGTTTTTCCCCATGAATTGGTTCGAAGCATATTGGCGGAGCAGATTTATCGGGCTTTTACGATAATAAAAGGGGAGAAGTATCATCATAAATAGGGTGGTAATCTGCCTATATCAATATTAACAGAACTATGCTATGATGGCTCCACGAAGAAAGGAGTCGAATTTCTTATATATTATATTTTAAAGCAAAAAAATCATGCAATCAGGTACAATCAAGACATTGACAGAGAAAGGATTTGGATTCATTGCTCGCGAAGGCGAGGCCAAGGATCTCTTCTTCCACTCCAATGATCTCTCGGGTGTTACTTTCGCTGACCTTAAGGTCGGTGATGCCGTGACTTTCGAGGTTGTTGACGGCCAAAAGGGCCCGAACGCCAAGAATGTTAAGAGAGTCTAATAGCTTTACGAAAGTTCAGCTTTTGCAAGAGCTCCCTGCTTCGGCGGGGAGTTTTTGTTGTAGAGCAGAGAGGTAAGAGTTAAGAGGTAGGAGTTAAGATAAATCGCATTGCGATTTCTTAACTCTTAGCTCCTACCTCTTAACTCCTACCTATATTTCTGCTACCATTCTCACCATGGACCCCAAATTCCTGAAACCTTACGATCCCAAGCAGACCGAGGACCGGATATACGAAAAGTGGGAAAAAAGCGGCTATTTTAATCCCGATATTTGTCTCAAAGACGGCCTTACGGATTCGAAAGCCGATCCCTTTACGATCATCATGCCGCCGACCAACGCCAACGGTTCTCTTCATGCTGGTCATGGATTGGTCATGACCATTGAGGATATTATGACCCGCTACAAGAGGATGCGCGGATACAAAACACTTTGGCTACCAGGTCTTGATCATGCCGGATTCGAGACACAAGTGGTTTACGAAAAAAAGCTGGAAAAAGAGGGGCGGACGCGCTTCGAGATCGAGCCAAGAAAATTATATGAAGAGATTCTGGATTTTACCCTGACCAATTCCGCTAATATCAAATCTCAGATCAGGAAAATGGGTGCGTCTTGCGACTGGTCTCGAGAGCGATTTACCCTCGATCCGCAAGTTGTGAAGACGGTCTATTCAACTTTTCAGAAATTGTCTGACGATGGTTTGCTCTATCGCGGCAAGAAGATAGTCTCGTGGTGCACGAAACATCAGACGGCTTTTTCGGATCTGGAGATTTTGAATGATGAGCGGGTCGAGGATTTCTATTACCTCAAATACGGACCTTTCGTTATCGGCACGACTAGGCCGGAAACCAAATTTGGTGACAAATATGTCGTCATGCATCCGGCCGACAAGCGCTATGCCAAATACACCGACGGCCAAAAGATCGACCTTGAATGGATAAACGGACCGATTACAGCCACTGTAATCAAAGATGAAGCCATTGATATGGCCTTCGGAACCGGTGTCATGACCATCACGCCTTGGCATGATCCGGTCGATTTTGACATTGCTGAAAGGCACCATCTGGACAAGGAGCAGATTATCGATGATTACGGCAAGTTGATGCCGATCGCCGGGGATTTTGCCGGCCAACATATCAAGAAAGCCCGCGCCCTTATCATTGAAAAATTGCAAAAGAAGGGACTTGTTGAAAAGATTGACCATGAATACAAACACGTCGTCCGGACTTGCTACAAATGCGGTACGATCATCGAGCCGCAGATCCGCAGCCAGTGGTTCGTCAAGATGAAGCCTTTGGCGGAAAAGGCTCTGGAAAAGATCAAGGCCGGTGAGATCAAATACATTCCCGACCATTTCGAGAAAATCTCGACGCATTGGTTGGAGAACATTATCGATTGGAATATTTCCCGACAGATCGTCTGGGGCATTCCCATTCCGGCCAAACTTTGTCCAAAGTGCGATCAAGGTTTTGTCGACCTCGATGATAAATTAAAAAAATGTCCGAAATGCGGTGGGGAAGTGATCAAAGACAATGACACTTTCGACACTTGGTTTTCTTCCGGACAATGGCCTTTCATCACCTTGGGATATCCCGATAGCCAAGATTTCAAGGATTATTTTCCGACCGATGTCATGGAGACGGCCGGCGACCTCATTTATTTCTGGATTTCCCGAATGATCATGATGAGCCTTTATGTGACGGGCAAGATCCCTTTCAAGACCATATATCTTCACGGCATGGTCCTCGACGCCAAGGGGCTCAAGATGAGCAAGAGCAAAGGCAATGTTATCAATCCGCTTGATCTCACGGCCAAATTCGGCACGGACGCTTTCCGAATGGGTTTGGTTATCGGCAATACGCCGGGGACTTCGCTGGCTCTTTCCGAAGACAAGATTTCGGCCTACAAGAAATTTGCCAACAAGCTTTGGAATGTCACCCGATTTGTTCTGAGCGAAACCTCGGAAAATATTTCAAAAGATCAGATTCGCAGGGATTTGATGCCGGCCGAGACTGAATTGCTCAAAGAATTGGATACTATCATTGCCGATATCACCACCGATATGGACAATTACCGCTTCTATCTGGCGGCCGAGAAGATCTATCATTACGTTTGGCATCGCTTTGCCGACATTATTCTTGAAGAGAGCAAAGCTATTTTGGTCAATAAAGACTCAGAGGAGGCTGTTTCAAGACGTGTATTTTTGCTGATGGCGCTTGAGAAGATTCTAAAGGTCCTTCATCCGTTCATGCCGTTCATCACCGAAGAAATCTGGGCTTCGATGCCGATTCAGGACAAAAAACTGCTGATGGTGGAAGGATGGCCAGGAGGGGAGAGTACAGAGGTAAGAGGTAAGAGGTAAGATTGAAGTCGAATGTTGTTTTCTTAGCTCTTACCTCTTATTTCTTAACTCCTACCTCCTTTTTCTTATCCCCAAAAAACTTCGCTCAACCTCTCGTTGTACGTTACAATTATGATAGCTTAATCCTCCCATAACCATATGAAAAAATCCCTACTCGTCATTTTTTTTCTCATTATCGGAGCGTTATTCTTTAAGGCAAATAACGCCTACGCTCTCGGAACGATCTCATCAGAGCCGGTGACGAACCTTACCGATACTTCCGTCACCTTGAACGGCGATGTGTCCGGCTGGACAGCCATCACCGGAAGGGGCTTTTATCTGTCGCCGAAGGGTCAATTGTACGGCCAGCCGGTGTCGAACATTACGACAAGCGTTCAGGAGCCTTTTCATTTTACGGTCAATGATCTGATCTGCGACACGGATTACAAGTTTACGGCTTTCGTCCTGACCCCTGACGCTTTGCCACGTTGGTTCACCGGAAGCGACGTCTTTTTCAAAACTAGCGTCTGCATCGCCACTCCTTCAGGCACTCCCACTCCTACACCAATTCCCACCCCTTCAATCCCTTCTAACCTCAGCGGTTGGGCTTGGTCGTCCAATATCGGTTGGTTTAAGCTTGATCCGATAGCTCTGAATGCCGTTACCGGCGATCTCACCGGCTGGTCTTGGTCGCCGAACATCGGCTGGATCAAGTTCGGCTGTCCTTCTGGTTCGTGTCTTTCCGATTTCCCGACGGGATCAGGAAACGCCAAGATCAACTTGGCCACAGGTGTTGTTTCCGGTTGGGCCCGGGCTTGCGCCGGCACAGTTTCCGGCGATTGCTCGTCGATGACTTCGCGGACTGACGGTTGGGATGGTTGGATAGAGTTGGCAGGAACAAATCATAATTCCCAAGCGGATCCTTTAAAGACCGGAAATTATGGATTGTTTTTGGATATTTTAACCGGCAAATTAACCGGCAAAGCCTGGGGCGGGGAAGTCGTCGGTTGGGTTGATTTCAATTCCGACACGCCTGTCTCATCAGTTTCATTCACCGGGAGCTGCTCGAATTCGGTTCTAAACGGATCCGTGACATTCACCGCCAAGCCTTCCGGAGGGACGAATCAGTATGAATACGATTGGTCCGACAGCCATGGTTGGGTGACTGATAGTTCAAAATCGGTGACATATTCCAATCCGATGACGATAACTCAGCCGTTGACCATTCGGGATGTCAATACCGGCGTGACAGTCGCTCCGATCTGCTCGGTCACCGTGACTTCACCTTCGCCAACTCCATCTTTTGGAGGCATAACGGCCTCCAACGCCTGCACGATATCGGCGGATCCAGTATCTTTAACGCCACTATATTCTGACGGCAAAGGAAATTATTCGGTCATTCTCGATCCGAAAAATAACAATGCCTTCGTCGTCTTTACCATCAATCCGGCTCTGATCGTGGGGGGAGTCGGGCCGCTCAGCGCTTATACCTATAGTTTCGAAACTGGCAACGGCTTTTATCCCGATACGGGTCCTTCAACGGCCACAACCTGGAGGAATAAATACGTCTCTCCAAGGCTTGGCGGCATGACTCGGGTCAAAATTTACGACAATAGTTCGCCCAAGAAGGTCTCCGGCTATGCCAATTGCGGCAATATGACGGTTATCGGCGACGCCTTGACCCTGAAGATCGGAGCGACTGGCGCATCGGCTAGTATTGGTAGTGAAAGGGCCTATATGATAAGGGTCGGTTCCGGTTTTGGCTTGAAGTGGACGAACGCTTATTCCGGAATGATCGATCCGGTCACCAAGAAAAAAATCTATCAATGTAGCGCCGTGATCAGCAACGGCGGAAGCGGGTATTGGGACAAGAATCAGAGTCTTAGTAATAAAGTTGACATAGAGACAGTGTCTCAAAACATGAATGTCGATTTGAGTTCCGCATCGGCCGATTTGGGCCCGTATGATTTCAAGGTGAGATGTAAAAATATAACTAACTCTTCGGAATTTTATGAATCAAATTCCGTGAAGTTGATCGTGACTGATGTATCACAGACGGAAATCTAGGGAATGACATTTTGAAGCGACCCCTCACAATCTTTTTCATCCCCTCCGACTTTGCTTCCAATGTACCGGTATTTTCACAAAGGATTCGCTCCAAGGATTCACTCATCCTTTGGAAAATACAGCGGTACATTGGTCGCAAATTATCGTCGGTGATGAAAAAGATTGTGAGGGGTCGCTTTATGAATAGAAAATTCCCCAAACTTGAGGGAGTGGGGAATTTCTCGTATGTCGTGAATTAGTGCGGCGTTGCTCGATAGAATTGCATGGCTTGTTGGGCCGGCAACCTACTGGCTTTCGTAGCGCTAATCTCGATTGATGTGAAGTTCGGTTTGCTGGCTGGCGGTATTTCGGTCACCGCCGACCAAGTCTTAAGGTCCGGACTTGATTCTATCAGGACTCCAATGTCTTCAGGCAATGAAACAGTCAAGGTTGAATTGGACCGGTTGATGATAAGACTGATGGTTGGAATGATTAGAGAGCCGTATTTGTCGTACGTAGCCGTCTGATCATTGGCCGTAATCTTGAACACCCAATTGTTCGTCGCAAACAGAAACTGTTGTTCGATCAAGATGAAGCCAGGGAATTGAGGGTACAGAGTAGGGTGTTGATCTACTCCGTCAAGGGTTACCTCAAATTTTTGCAGGCCTGGGACAGATACCCAGGCTTGAATAAACTTTGGAGGTAGATTACGGAATGAATCAGCCGTGATTTCATTGATTTGCATGAAGAAAGCCTCGATCATAATCGTCGGCGGTATCGGTTCCCAGGCATCCACCATAGCCCACAGATCGATTTCCGGCCCGACATTTTTTTGGGTGCGAATATCACTGAGGATATTCATACAATGCTCGACCATGAAATCCTCATAGTCGGCGTATGAATGAAATCTGACGGCTTGATAAGGCCAACCTTCGCTGTACCATTCGCCGCTTACAGCGTCTTGGTAGTTGAGGTCAAAACCGACGAACTGTCGAAACTGTTCGTTGGTGACGGCCCATTCACGGACCGTTTGGAGATCCTTGACCGGCAAATAATTCGGTGTCAGCATCGGCGCTGAAGAGGCATTCTGTCCTGAAGTCGCGCTAGGCGCAACGATCAGGAAAGAATAGAGGGCAATCAGTCTGATGATTGCGATCATTATTTTCATAAAGATTCCTTTCTTGTTGCGTTTGAGTGACGGAACTTCACATCGTTGTCAACGAACAGACGATATAGTCCAATCTAGGATCAAGCGTGGCACAAAATCGTCTATTTGTAAAGATATGAGACGGGGGACAAGAAGTGGATACTCGCACTATCCACAGTATGCATCGCATAACGCGCAGTTGTGGGTTACAATTACGTTGTAATTACCCCCTTTGTAATTTATTTTACATGAAAAAATCTCTATTTATTTCCGTGGCAATCATAGTTGGTGTTCTGGCTTTCGGAGTAGATAAGGCTTATGCCGGCTCAGTCTCAACAGGTGGTTACAGTATTAATTCGCCAACCTCGGTCACATTGAATGGTAGTGTTTCCGGATGGGGAAGCATTACCGGCAGAGGATTCTATATGGTTCAAAATGGGCAG
>Ga0114951_10001681_pt1 | contig 26666 bp, 27 predicted proteins | sample AM7aDNAmetaG_FD_88677 | JGI IMG/M metagenome (GOLD analysis project Ga0114951, IMG submission 88677) | Freshwater microbial communities from Finland to study Microbial Dark Matter (Phase II) - AM7a DNA metaG | ecosystem: Environmental > Aquatic > Freshwater > Lake | place: Finland: Lake Alinen... | reverse complement strand
TTTTTCTGGCCACTCTTATTGGACTGACCGTCTTGTCCTTTTTCATTATTAAAGGTTTTTTGATTCCATTTATCCTGGCGTTGATTCTGGTACATCTTTTTAATCCAGTGTATAAATTTTTACTGGGGCATACCGGCAGAGAAAGTTTTAGTTCTGTTCTGACTTGTCTTATTGTGGCATTCATCATTATCATTCCAGTGTTAATTGTTTTAGTCTTGGCTACGTCTGAAGTCCAAGCGGTAGTCACGCATCTGGCGGGGAGTGCGGGGCTGCTTAATGGCATAATTGGTCTCACCGATAAACTAGTGGCACTGCCATTTTTCAAAGCGATTGATTTTGAAAAAGTAGTCAATCAGGAATCGCTCTTGTCCGCTTCAAAAAGTTTTTCCCAAGGCGTTTTGTTTGTGTTGCAAGGGGCGTATACTGGACTTTTGCGGTTTGTCTTTACGCTGTTCATTATGTTTTTCTCTCTATTTTATATGTTCATCGACGGAGAAATTTTTCTTAAAAAAATGATTGAGCTTATTCCGTTGCAAAAAAAATATGACAAATCATTACTACACAGTTTGAATTCCATGGTCCGCGCCACCATTAAAGGCACGTTGGTAATGGCTGTTTTGCAAGGGATTATTGGCAGTTTACTTTTTTGGGCGACCGGGGTGTTCTCACCACTTTTTTTCGGCATCCTGATGGCAATTTTTTCGGTCATCCCGCCGGTCGGGTCGGGTTTGATTTGGCTGCCGATTGGAATCACGATGATCATGCTGGGCCATCTGACGTCCGGCATCTTGATTATTCTCACTGGTGTTCTTGTGATTGGCACGATGGACAATATTTTGCGCTCGAGACTGGTGGGCAAAGATACCGAGATGCACCCACTTTTGATTTTATTTTCGACCCTAGGTGGATTAGCTTTCTTTGGCATCTCCGGTTTCATCGTCGGACCAATTGTGGTTTCTCTCTTAGTTTCTCTATGGGATATTTATGTCTTAGAGATGGAAGCGTAAGCGAAATCTAAAAAATAAATCAAAAAACACCTGCGGGTGTTTTTTGATGGGCAGCTAAGACCCAGAGCCTCACCCTGGAAGGTTATTGCTATTTCGCGAAAGAATATTTGATAGAATCATTTTTCAAATCAATGACACCGTAGGCGGCGAAATAGCCGGTGCGGGTTAGGGCTGCTTGGCCGGCATAGGCAATGCCGTCATAAGTTTTTTGCCACGGCACATGCCAATGCCCGGACAAAACCAATTTGACGTTGCCGCTAGCGTGCAAAATGTTTTCCAATTCCGCGTATCTCGGCAACAGATCGCCGACATAGGGAAAATTGCTGCCGGTGAAATCATGAATATTGTTCGATGCCAGCCCGCCGTCAAAAAGGGGAATGTGCATGGTGATGATGACCGACTTATCTGTCTTTAGGGCGTCCTTCAACCAATCCAATTGCGGCTGATCGATGGCGCCTTGATAATCGCCATTGCTTTCCACGTCGTCCAAGACAATGATGCGCGTTTGGCCATAATCGGTGTAATAGTAGGCACTGCCGCTCACGCCGAGAATGCCCATAACTTTGGTATTGTCATGGTTGCCGCGCACCCAGATGACACGCATATGTTTTTCCTCAGTGATGTGTTCCAAAACGCGCGCATAATTATCATCGCCGGAATTAGTGTTGTCACCGGTGGCAATGACAGTGTCGATGCCTTGACGCTGGAGTGTGTCAAAAACGGCGGGCAAGTAGTCGCTGAATCGCCGCGGAAACATCAAGCCGCTGTTGATGTCGCGCCGCTTAAATCTATCCGCGTGGATATCGGAAACCCAGCCAATCTTTTCATATGCTTTCGCAAATCCGACTTGCCGAAAAAATGGCACATCTCTTTTCAAGAATTGATTGGCTTTTTGCGCCAGGAGAGAATCTTGCGGCTGGCCGATTTCCAGCGAGTACTGACCGTCAATGGCGTATAGCCTGAGGAAAAACAAGGCGAAAAAAATTGCAACGAGGCCTAAAAAAAAGCCACCTCCAATTTTCCATTTTGAATATTTTTTCATATTAAGCATAGCTTTAGTTTAATGGGGAAATGAGTTTTTGTAAAACAAAAGAACGTTGACAGTCAGGCCGCCGCTTGACATAATTTAAAATTTCTGCTAATATACTTTGTTAATAGCTAACTAATTGAGAAAAAACATATGACTACGGAAAGAATGCTTAAATTAGCCAAAAATCATCTAAAAACCGCTTTGCTTTTCGGCCTCTTGGCCGGCGCGCTGTCTTTTTTGGTTTTGGTGACGACGCAAAAAAGTTTTCGCGGAAGTGCGGACATTCTGATGTCACAGAACCAAGCGGGAGCGACGGACTATTACGCTTTGTCCCAAGGCGCTAACTATTTGACCAACATTCTTTCTCAGTCGATCTACAGTGAAAAATTCTTGGAAGAAGTGGACGCCACCGGGAAAATTTCCACTGGTTTTCTGGGCAATGATAACGCAACGCGTCTCAAGGAGTGGCAACGAGTGGTGCATGTGAAAAATAATTCCAGTGTTGGCATCATGAACATCCAAGTTTTCGGAGACACACAATTTCAAACCGATAAACTTTCAGAGGCCGTTATCGATGTGCTGGTGAATCACAATTCTTTCTTCTTGGGTCAAGAGCAAAATGTGAACGTGCGAATTTTGTCCGGACCGATTGTGGAAAAGAATCCGTCCATCGCGCAGATCGTGGCCGCCGCCGTGGGTGGGTTTGCAGTTGGGATGCTTTTCTTCCTCTTGTTTGTCATCTATCGCGCCGAATTTTTCCCGCAAGAAGAATTGGCGGACGAGGAACTTTCCATCAAGATGGATCAGGTGGAAAAACAGATTTTCCCACTGGAAAATTTCCCGCCAGAACCATCGATTTCCGACGAGGACTATTTAGCGGCGGACAGTGATTATTGGAAGGATAAATTGGAAAACAAGAAAAATTAAAATTACTTTATGTCTAATCCCATTTCTCGTGAAAGGGGATTAGCATAAGGTTGTTGAGGATAGTAATTTGACAACTGAATATATAAAATTATGTCCGCGCAATGAATTGTGCGGATTACGAATTGCAAAAAACAAAAAACAATTGGAGAAGAAAAATGAACTCGACAAGAAGAGCGTATCTTAAGGTGATAGGTAGTGCAGCTCTGCTTTTGCTATCCGGTTGCGGCGCGAAAGTATTAGAGATGCAAAAGGTCAACTTCGGGGCGAAAATGCCAGATAGTGGCGAAACTTTAGCGAGCAAATCAATGTTGGTTCTGCCTGACAGATCGTTAGGCTTGGAACCGACGGAAGATGTCCGTCGAGGAAATACCTCGAATTTTTTGGAGTTTTTCCCGATGCGACTGTATGCCGGGGAATGGTTTCCAGGCAGGTTGCGTTGGGACACTTGGACTATCGCTGCGGACGGTACAGAGCACTTTGGTCAGATAATTTTTTCCGGAATGCATCTCTCGGGACGCTATTCTGGAATTAATGTCATCGATGGCCAAGTGCGGTCTGGGACAACAGCCGTTCTGTCTACTGCGGTGGATTTTATCTATAGCCCAGTAGGCAAGGAGTTGGCGGTGGAACGCGAGAAGTTTATAAGCGATCCCCAGTATCGCCGGGAGAAAATCACGGCAGTGAATACGGCTAAGAATGGGGAAGTGATCAACCTTAGCTCGCTGACAAGAAATGATGATTTCAAATGGTATGTCAAAGTGTGGAATCAGTTGAAAACCCCGGATGGATATTTGCTCGCGCCGTACGGATTGGAAGAAGTGGCAAAAATTCGCGGCATTAATCCGCAATATAGCTATTTCGAAAAGTTGGTCGGGACGGGCAAGTTTGCCGTTACTCCGACTGCCGATCCAGCGTCCTTGGCGATTGTCAACTCCATCGGAATCATGATGGATATGATAAACGCGGCGGATGCGCCGTCGACTGGGTGGGATTTCGGTTCGCAAATCAGTCGCAGACAGGCAGGCTTTGTGACAGAATATGCCATGCGCCTAGCTGAGAAAGAAATTCAAAAAAGAGATGATGCTAACGCTAGATTGTTAGCAAAGAAACCAAAATAAGCGCTCAAGGCGCTGGGAGGTAGGCTATGAAAAGAGTTTTGTGGATCATGGCGATTCTTCTTTCGCTGAGCGCTTCAACGAGCGTTTGGGCGGGAGAGATTCGTCACAAAGTAGTTGATGGCGATTGCCTCGGAAAACTTCACGTGAGATATCATGTTCCCGTGAAAAGTATCCAGGAGCGCAACTATCTTGGCAATTCCACTGTCATTAAGCTGGGTTCTGTATTATGGATCCCTGTGGTTGAGAAGACGGAGATTGCAAAGGTTAAAATTCAAACACCGGAAAAACCGGTTGCGAAAGCCGAAAAACCTCAGAAAGAAGTTGATAAAATTCGGCGCGGTGATGCAGTTGTATATTTGGGCATACGCAAGTATAACCCAGAGAACTCAGGGAGAGACAAGACTATATGCTCCCCTGGATTTGCGGCTTATTTGCTCGGCGTGATTCGAAAGGAGGATATAAAGGACACGAAAGTGATTCTTGACAGCCCCTATGACCCAGCCCCGATTGTTGATCCTAATAAACTTATTCAAAAAGGAGATGAGTTTAAAATGACCTCTGGCCTGAATAAGGTTGGAGACTATGAGGCGGGTTTCAATTTTTTCGTTCAAGGTGCCAATGTCTATCTGCGAGATAAATTTATAACTCGTATATACTGGAGACCAAGTTGTGGCAATTGGATTCGGCACGAAGAAAAGCCAATTCCAACTTCGCCACCTGTTATCGAAGAAAAACCAACCCTTCCGCCAGTTACAGTAACTCCACCAGCTGAAGAACCACCCTCTATTTTTGTGAATAAAAAAGAAGAGGAAAGGATCTTGATAGATCAGGAGTTGGATGTTGGCGGTGGACTGTGGCGAAATGATGATAATTCCGGCCAAGGGGGATGGTGGTTCCTTCAGTACAAATTATATCTCCACCAGTTGGAGACTGACTTTGCTGGCGGAACGCTTACTCCTGTAGTCGGCGCTTTTGCTCGAGGCGACTTGGGCAAAACAAATGCTGACTTTAAGTGGAACAATGCAGGTTTTGTTGGTCCACAAGCTGGAGAAATGTGGAATGCCCTGACTGATGCGGGATATCCGCAACAGGTGCAAGTAATGTTCCGTACTTTATGGGAACACTTGCACGGAGAAAATCCAACTTCGGGTTACGCAAAAACCGAAGATCATTTCCTCCTAGGACTCTACGCCGAGTATTTGCGACAATTCGCGCCAGATCTGATGCATATTCTGTATGCCGAGGGTTGGACGGATGTTGCGAGCTCGTTCAAATCAACCTGGAGTGGCGACAAAGCCTCCAGCCGGACGTCTTTCGCGGTTGGCTACAAACTTCACAAGCAGTGGAATGATGAGTGGGCCAGTCGTTTCGGTGTTAGTTTCGGTTGGGCCGAGCAAGACAGCAGATGGTCAGCTGGCGCGAACATCGAGATGCGGTATAATGATTGGCTCATGTTCGGACCAAGCCTGGATTATACCTTGGCATCAGCTATTCAAGGCGCGGCGGGCCACTTCTCTTATGGTCCATTCGTTCGGGCTGAATTTCACGAGATTGTGAAGGAAGAACATTCCAAATCACAATCTGACGGAGTTCAACCGTCTGACAAGCCGCTAATCCTTTACTAATTTCTACATGCGCGCTAGCCCATTCCGGTAGCGCAGCATTAAGTCCTCTTTGATTTTTTTGTCTATCCAGGTGCGAAGTAGCACTTATCCCTGGGGAATAAAAGCCATCGTGCTTCGACAAAGGTCAATCTGGATTCGACGATAATTTTCTATGTAGGGATTCCTCAACCGAGGAGTCCCTACATATCTCATTTTTTCGGCCTTGACAAGAATAAAGAAAGGTGCTAGGCTGTAATATTAAAAATAGAAGGAACGAATTTTCTCGCAACAGGTGTTGTGAGAAAGTCAATTCAGTTTATTTTTATTACTTGCGATAAAAGCAAGAAAAACAAAGCACACACTAGGAGGTGCACCATGAAGAAAATGTTACTTAGTACCTTGTGTATTGCAGCGCTGTTAATTTCTATGATCAGCGTTGCCCGATCAGCAGACCTTGGTCCAGCAGCATATGCCGGTGTTCAGCCGACAGGCAACAGGAGTACGCTGGAAGTGACAATTCCGCCATTGCCAGCCGGCCATGAGTTGGTCAACGTATACATCTTCAACGATTGTAACGGGACCAAGCCCAAGCCGCTCGGTGCCGTCAGTAGCGTCAAATTCAAGGACGCATGTGATTCTACGAATTTCATCTGGCGCGATACGGTTACCAAGATCATGCAGTGGCAGCTGGTCACTCCAAATACGAAGACCGGTAGCGACCTCCTCTCCATTTTTCATCCGGAGGGGTATAAATACGGTTTTACCGAAGCCGACGTCAACCGGAAATAATGCGAACGGCCACAAACCTGTGGCACCAAGCCTCGAACTCTCTCAATGAGTTTGGGGCTTGCTTTTTTTTCCGGATTGTGCTATAATTCGAAGTCAAAAAGGGATAGAATTATATTAAAATTATATTAATTTAATGCTTCTAAACAAGCCAAAATCCAGTTTTCATATCGAAACCGTCAGCGCCGTGTTCATCATTGCTGCGGTGGCCGCTTTTATTTTGTCTAACTTTTTTCTCGGCTTTAGTTTTCCGATCTATCTTTTGGCTATGACCATCGCTTTTATGTTGACGGTTTTCTATCCTAAAGCCGGACTATACGCCATCGTTTTTCTCACCATCATCTTCGAAAGATTTTTCACGCTAGCGGGAATCTATCTTGGGCGGGAAGAATATAAATTTTATCCGCTGGACGTGATTATCCTGGCGATGTTTCTAGGATTGCTGTTCAGCTTTTTGCGAGCCACGCCCGCATCGCGACAAAACTTTAAACTAGTGAAAAATGATGGGGTGTTGATTATTTTCATCCTGCTTAACGTTGTCTATTTTTTGGCTAGCGTTTTTCTGATTAAATCCAGTGCCTACTTAGCTTTTTCTTCGCTCAAAAATTACGGCTTCTACAGCTTGTTATATTTCCTAGTTTTTTGGCTGATACAGACCCGCGAGGATATCGCGCGTTTGTTTAAATTTTTCTTCGCCGGCGCCCTGGCGGTCATCGGCTTTATCCTTTTCGGAATCATGAATGGTAATGGCCTCTGGACGGAGTTTACGCCATTGTCCACGCCGGGTGTGCGGATTTTAGCGTTCACGCACGGCCTGTATCTTTCTTTGGCTTTTGTGGGTCTTTTGGCCTATTTACTGATGAAAAAACAGCCGGCCGAAAAAAAATATCTATACTGGATTTTTTCAATTTGGCTCATTGGGATTGCCGGCACGATGATGCGACATTTGTGGATCAGTGTTATTCTGGCTATCGCAGTAATCTATTTTTATCTTCCGATAGAAAAAAAGTTAGCCATGCGGAAATTATTTTGGCATTTTGCTTTGGTTCTTTTGGGCGCCCTAACCCTAGTCTTTTATGTCACCACCATGTCTCCTTATTCCAAGCTGACCGACTTTACCCAGCGGACTGCAAGTGCTATCGCTCAAAGAGGCAGCTCCATTGCGAACGCTAGCGCCGACGAAAGTTTTGCCTGGCGAGAATTGGTCTGGAGTGCGGCTTACAAAGATTTTAAGCAGGATCCGCTTTTAGGCATCGGGACCGGGAAAATGGTTTATGTTGAAACTCGTTCTTATCGAGATTTCATCGAAGTGCGCAATATCCACAATTCCTATTTGGCAGTGCTGATTCAACTGGGCCTTTTGGGCTTTGGCCTCTTGGGGTTTTTCCTGTATAAAAACATGCGGAACTTAATTTTTTCACTGACCAAGAACAAGGAGAGGTTTTATGCCCTGGCGATTTTGGGTGTCTTGGTGATTTATCTGGTCGCTCTCATGTTCCAGCCCTATCTTGAAACTAATCTGTTGGCCATTTTCTTCTGGATGAGTCTGGGCCTGTCTCGAAACATCGCAAATGGCCGCTATAACTAAAAGCTATGAAAATTCTGGAAATCAATAAATTCAATTTTGCCAACGCCGGCGCCGACAAACATTTTTTGGATCTGGTGGCTTTGCTACGCGCTCAGGGCAACGAAGTGGCGGTTTTTGCCATGGATCACCCTCGAAACGAAGCTTCTCCCTGGAAGAAACATTTCGTCAGTTATGTAGGATATAATAGAGGGGATTCGACGGTGTGGCAAAGAGTGAAGGGCGCCTTGCGCATGTTCTATTCTTTCGAAGCCAAGAGAAAAACCGCCAAATTACTGGACGAGTTTCAGCCAGACGTCGTGCATATTCACAATATCTACCATCAAATTTCCCCGTCCATTCTGTCAGAAATCAAGAAACGCGGAATTCCGGTGGTGATGACCGTGCATGATTATGCCCTCATTTGCCCGGATTATTTGATGGAATGCAGTGAAAAAGATTGGTTTGGTTTTGTGAAAAATAAATGTTTCAAAAATTCTTATGTCAAAAGTTTGGTGGCGATTTTGCGATTCAGTTTCCATCAATATCTGGACATCTATGACAAAAATATCGACCGCTATATTTCACCCAGCCGATTCACTAAAAATATCTTGGTGAAAAACGGTCTGGCCGAAAACAAAATTACAGTCCTCCCTCATTTCCACCCGGAAGATATGCCTGAAGAAAAAAAACCGGCGCGCAGTCAGGAAAGGTATGTGCTTTACGCCGGTAGAATTTCCGCCGACAAAGGAGTGGGCGAATTGATCGCTACTTTCAAAAAGATGAGAAACGTTACGCTCATTCTGGCAGGGAAAAAGGACGAAAACTTTATTTTAGGAGAAGCGGAGAATGTTAAATATGTCGGCTTTTTATCCCACCGAGAGCTGTTGAAATATATACGCGGGGCGCTTCTCTTAGTGTCATTCTCGCGTCTGCCGGAAACATTCGGACTGATAGCTTTGGAAGCGGCTGCTAACGCTAAGCCATTCGTCGGTTTTGACAGTGGGGCTTACAGTGAAATTGTCGAGGATGGCCACGATGGTTACATTTGTCATAGCGCGGAGGAAATGCAAGAAAAAATAGAAAAATTAGTTGTTGATAATGGCCTGCGAATTTTATTCTCGCGTAATGCGGCAAAGAAAGCGGAAAAATTCAATAGTCAAAAATATTACACAGAAATTATGTATGAATTTTCCGAGAACATACGGCGGAAAAAACGCGCTTGACTTATTTTTGATTTAATGGTAGTATTTTAAGTTAAAACAGGGTAAAAAAGATAGTAAAAAAACTATGAAAATAGCATTTATCGGACAAAAAGGAATACCAGCCAAATTCGGCGGCGTAGAAACATACACCGAAAATGTGGCACTGCGGATGGCCAAAAAAGGACATACGGTTTTTGCCTATACCCGAAAGAACTATACTGATCCTAAGTTGCAAGAATATAGAGGTGTGAAGCTGATTAGCTTGCCGAGCATCCCGACGAAAAACTTGGACGCCATCAGTCACACTTTTTTGGCGACGGTGCATGCCATATTTCAAGATTATGATGTCATCCATTACCATTCTATCGGACCGAGTTCGCTCAGTTTTCTAATTAGAATTTTCAAACCCCGCACGGCGGTCGTTGCGATTTTCCAATGCCAGGATTACGCGCACAAAAAATGGGGCTGGTTTGCTAAAAAATATCTTAAGTTTTCCGAATTTCTGACTTGTAAGGTGCCTGATGTGACCATTGTGGTTTCCAGCATTCTCAAAAAATATGCCACCGAAGTATATCATCAAGAAACGGTCCTGATTCCCAATGGGACTGAAATAAGACACGTCGAAAAATCCGACTACCTCGCAAAATGGAATTTGCAAAAGGGTAGCTATATCGTGTCTATCGGACGGTTGATCCGTCACAAAGGTGTGCATTACCTGATTGAAGCTTTCAAAAATTTGGAAGACAAACATTTGACGCGTGGAAAAAAATTGGTGATTGTGGGCGATGGTTTTCACACGGATGATTATGTCAAAGAATTGAAAGATATGGCGCGTGGCCGAGAAAGCATTATTTTCACTGGCAGTCAAACCGGAGAAGAGCTGGATCAGCTGTTTGCGCATAGTTATATGTTTGTGCAACCGAGTGAGTCGGAAGGCCTGTCTATGGCGCTTCTGGAAGCAATGGGACACGCCAAGGCGATTCTTTCCAGTGATATCAAGGAAAATAAGGAACCGTTAAATGAGGCTACGGCGGTGTTTTTCCGTTCGGGGGATGCGCGGGATTTGGAGGAAAAAATGGTTTTTCTCATCAATAATCCGGCGTTGGCCAAAGAGATGGGAGACGCGGCGATGCAAAAAGCGCGCGATGAATATAGTTGGGACACGATCGTGACGCAGATTGAAAAAGTTTATGCGGATGTTTTAGCTAAGAAAAAGAAAAGTATTTTCAAGACGAAACTGCATGGGAAAAGTATTTAACCTAAAAACATTTTGGATAGTTTATATTATCGCCGTTGTTGCGATTTTTGTGATGAGCGTGAATGCCGGGCGGGTGTATGAATCCGTTACTGAGGTCTTGATCATTCCCAAAAGCGACATGGCGGTGAAAAATTCCGAACAAATCATTGCCAATCTAAGCCAGCTGCCCTACACCTTAGCTTTCTATGACCGCATGGTGGCGGAAAATGAAGACGCGGCCAACGCGGCGGCGACTGAATTGCCGGATTACAAAAAAAAGGCCGACTGGAATTCCCGGCTGAAAATTATGCGGGTCGGCACCAGTGGGATCTTTAAGATTATGACGACTGACCAGGATAGATATCAAGCTGAGGTTTTGAGCTCGGAGGCCGCCAAGACTTTGGTCAGCACCGTCGGACTGTATTATAATATTGAAACGGATCTGGATGTGCGGATCATTGATCCGACCATCACCAATTATTCCGCTGGGGCGTTCGACTTTGTGTTATTTTTCGAAAGTATCAGCGCGGCTTTTTTGGGAATTTTTTTCATCTTTTTTGTTTCTCTTACAGTCTTCGAAGAGGAAGCCATACCACAAATCGCCCGTTCTAATTTTTTCGCTTGGCCGGAAAAAGAAAGTGCTACTGAGTTCTCCATTGAAAATGCGGTCGAAAAAGTTCCGACGGAAGTCAAAAAAGAATGGACATTGCCAGTAGAAGAAAAACCATATACTGATTTCGTGAACACCACGAGAACCGCCAGTGCTCCGGCTAATCTACCGATTGCAGAAGACGAAATTTTTTCAGATAAGGCAGGCGAAGAAAAATCGGAGTCGGAGTTCGACTCCGGAGCTCCGGAGTCGAACTCCGATTTTTCGGTGTCGGAAATAAAAGTGGAAATTCCAAAAGAAGAGTCCGCTGCCGCTCCTGCTGAAGCTATGGCGGATGAAACAGAACTTCCGATAACGCGGGAGGCGACATCGGAGGAAGTGAAGGCCAGGTTAAATAAATTACTTTCTGGAAAATTATAAACATATATGACAAAAAAATATTCGCTTAAATTTTGGATTAGTTTCTGGTCAGTGGCCATCATTTTGTTGGCCGGTTTTTGCCTGGTGTTGCAATTCAAAAAGAATCCGGCTGGGACGTTGGAGACGGCCATCGATTGGGTGCCGTGGCTGAGAAACAAAGCCGAACTGAAAACCGTGGCCTATTTCGGAAACTATTTGCTGGCGCAAGATGACCAGGAAAAAACTTTCCTGTTGCTTTTCCAAAACAATATGGAACTGCGGCCCGGTGGGGGATATATCGGCACTTTCGGTATTTTAAAAATGAAAAACGGCCACGTTACTACACTGCAAACCCATGATCTTTCCAACTTTGATGGTCGTGTGCCGAATGGCATTGTGGCGCCGTACCCCATGAAGGAAACTTTAAATGTTAGTGATTGGAAAATGCGCGATTCCAATTGGTCGCCGGATTGGGCCACCAATGCCCAAAAAGCCGCCGAATTTTACCACCTCGGTCAAGGCCAAGAAAATTTTGACGGCATCATCGGCATCAATACTGATGTTTTGACTTCCTTTTTGAAGGCCACCGGACCGATCACGCTGGCCGATTATCCAGGCACTTACGACAGTGAAAACGCTATCCTGACTTTGGAATACCAGGTGGAAAAAGGCTACGCGGATCAAGGCATCCAAAAGGGTGACCGCAAAACGGTCATGAACGAATTGGCCGATGCCATCATGCAAAAAGTTTTCACGTTTAACATTTCGCAAAAAATTGATTTGGCGGAAATTATTTTGGCCGATCTCAATCAAAAAGATATCCAACTCTATTTCAAAGAGGCGACTTTGGAACGGCAAGCTGAAGCGGCCGCCTGGTCGGGGAATGTCAATCAGAATTGGCACTCGGATTATCTGGCGATGGTGGACGCTAATCTTGGCGCGTTCAAGAGCGACTATTATATGAAACGCAGTTTTGACTATACCGTTGACATGACCAGTGACTTGCCGAAAGCCGATTTGAAAATTACGTATGTGCACACCGGCAAGGTGAAAGACTGGATGACCCGCGATTATCTGACGTATCTGCGTGTGTATGTGCCGGATGGCGCGTGGCTGGAAAATTCCAACGGTTTGGGTGAGGTTAAATTTGGCGCAGAATTGGGCAAGAAATATTTCGGCTCTATCGTGACAGTTCCCCTGAACGAAACCCGCACCGTGGAAATCGCCTATACCTTGCCGCCGGAAATCGCCGCCAATTACAATCTACTCATCCAAAAAGAATCCGGCCTAAGTACGGTGCCGGGGAAAGTTACTGTCATTGGGAAAGACGGACAATCAAAAGTTTATAATATCAATTTAGAGAATAATTGGCAGTTGGTGAAATAACTCGATATGCACCCAAGGCCTCGCCTTGGGGCTTTCTGGGTCTTTATGATTTGCATGCCTTTGTCATTCCCGCGTAGGCGGGGAATCTAGTGTAAAAACTTAGAAATTTGCGACTGGATTCCCGTATACACGGGAATGACAAAGGAAGATGTTTTTATTAAAAGTGCCGGATAATGTTTCCGGTAAATCTTTAACAAAAAGAAGAGGAGAGAGAGACAATGCAAAGTTATATTTCTTATTCATTACTGGGTGTTGTGTGTGCAATTTTATTGCTGGCTTTAGTATTTGCAATCACGCTTTATGAGATCACAATTAAAGCGAATGCTAGCGTTTTTTCAAGGGCAGTTGTAACTTCAGAAAGTATTTTTTGGGCTCGATTCAGAGAGTTTATGGTGGTTGCTATGAAGACTATTATGTCTCGGGTTGAAATTGAAATAGGGGATAAAATAGTTACTGGGTTGCTTCTGGAAAGATGGTCGGTTATAAACGACAGTTTAGTTGCAATAATTTATCCAAAAACCCTCGAGAGTGATTTGGATAAATTTTTCATTAGACTTCTTAACGCAGTGGCCGTCAGTGGCACTCCAAAACTTCACAATGATATAAGCATAGTTGCTAGACTCTTTACGAGTGGCTTTAAGTTTGTTTAAGCCCCAAAAAATATCAAAGATCTGGTTTATTATTGGAGTGATGTCGGTCTTGAACAGGCCAAATGGAAAGAATTACTGATCCATTTGGGTGTTGAAAAGAGCAATAACGAGATAGTACAAGACCACCAAGATGAACAGGGCCACGAAGAAGAAATAAGCGACCATGAAACTTGATTGTATGATCTTGGTCCTAGGCGGAGTCTCTTTTTTCATTTCGCCAGAGGCTCATTCAACAAGAGAGACTCTGACGAGAAGGAAAAACGCCGGACAAAGTTTCCGGTAAAAAGTTGTTTATCAGAAGAATAAGAGGAGGAGGAAATGATAAATATATTTGTATTGTGTGGCTTATCTCTGGCAGGATTTGTCCTGTTGTTAGTAGTGGTGATTGCCTGTGTAATGGGTATTGCTACAAGAGGGCATTTGCCGCCAGAAGATGAGGATGAAGACATGGGATGAAGCAAGCGTGCATCTGTTTTGTCTCCGCTCGATTTACACTGGGACTTTCAAACGTTCCAGTGTCTTTTTTTTATCCTCCGATGCCAATCCTACCCAGGATGGAAGTTTTTTCGGGGAAGATGATGGAGTTTAAGGTAGTGGAAGAATTTGCCGTGTCGGTGAAAAAAACATTACCCAAGAAGCTGTTATAAATCACAAAAGGATTGTCTAAATTCGTGTTGAATATGTCCAGGCAGTTGCGCCGGTCGCGGGCATCCAGTTCGATGATTTTGGTGAAACGTCCGACGGTGAAGACGACATGCTCATAGTCATAGAACCATTGGACATTTTGGACCGGGGTGGAATAGCGCGTGATGTTTTCCATGGTGTCCTCGGTGCGTTGCGGCTGAGAAATGCCATCGCGCAAGTAGTAGACGGAGATTTCATTGCCAGACCAGAAAAGCAGTTTTTTGCCGTCGTCGGAAAAATGCGTTTCCAAGATGCCATCATTTAATTTGCGAAAATAGTTGGCATGTTCACCTTGATTGAAAATATAGAGATCTTGATGATCGTCAAGAAGGGCGATGCGCGCATCATCATACACGACGAGGCTGGCGATTTTTTCCGCTGCTTCCCCGGGAAAATTGTTGGTGATTTGGGTTGGTTGAGCCTGTCCGTCCAGGCTGTTTTTGTAGAGCAGGTTGTTGGACAGTAGGGCATAGTAGACATTGGAACCGGACAGGTCATAGGCACTGACGCCAGTTGCGATGGCCGCCACATCGCCCTTGGCCTTCAAATTGGCCCGGTAGAGCGTGTCGCCGTCTAGGAAGAACAAATAGCCGGTCTGTTTCGGGTCCCAACGCACATGAGAGATTGAGTCTTTGCCCAAAAACTTAGCCAGGTCCAATTGAGTCTGGTCAGCCAAAGTTACGATAAAATAGTCATAGGCAGTTTGGCCATTCGCGGTGGTTTTGACCGGGAGGGAAAAGGCGGATTCATCCGGGGACCACTCGATGTTTTCTTGGCGATCAGCCCCGGCGAAATTCCAGCCGGGAAAATCGAATGTGGCGGTGGTTTTTTTGGCACCGATATCAAAAACCGAAGCCGTGATTTTTTCTGCGGTCGGCACCGTGTAGGCCAAGAGTTTGTTTTTGGGCGAAAGGAAAAATTTTTCCACGCCGGTGGTGTCATAGGTCGTGCGGTCATAACTGTCGCGCGTCAAAAGGACATTCCAAAATTCCGTGGCCACGCCGCTGTGGATGGCAATGTTTTTGTTCCAAGCTTGGAAACCCGGCGCTGAGACTTGGAAATTGTAGGCGTTGGGCAGAAGGCCGGTGATGTTGTAGGAGCTGTTGATGCGGTCCAGTTGCTTGGAAGCCGCCAAGGTGCCGTTCAAGCGGACATCCACCGTCTGTGGATTGGACTTGAAAGTGAGGGTGCCGCTATACACAAAAACGCCTCGGTGGTAATCAAAACGATAGCCCCGGGCGCGCAAAAGCACCAAGGGAACGGTGAGCAAAAAAAGCGTCACAAAGCTCCAAAACAGTATCAATCTTTTCCATTTTTTCATATCCTAAATTCTAGCTGAGATTTGACTTATTGACAAGTAACCTTGAATCAGATATAGTATCTAGGTAATATTTTTACTTAAAACGGGTATGTTAGCTATCATAAAAACAGGCGGAAAACAATACAAAGTTGCCGTGGGAGATAAGATTAAGGTGGAAAAATTGGAAGGCGAAGCCGGTTCCAAGATTATTTTTTCCGAAGTGCTTTTTGTGGGGGATGAAAAAGATGTCAAAGTCGGCACACCCTTCCTGACTGGCGCCACCGTAGAAGGCACGATTTTGCAGACGGCTAAAGGTGATAAGGTAGTGGGCATGAAATTCAAAGCCAAGAAACGCTATCGCGTCAAATTCGGACATCGGCAGCTGTTCACGGAGGTGGAGATTGTGAAGATATAGAAACTTTTGAGAAAACAAAAAACGAGCCAAGAGGTTCGTTTTTTAGTTTGCAAAAATTATGATTGTGCGGACTGTTCGTCGTAATCGACGGACCGTTCGCTTGGCTCAAAGTAAGCGCGAACAGTCCGCTCAGACTACTGGATTTGTTTTTTCGCGAACGGTCCGCTCCTCAAATTAGTTTCTATTCATAATGGCCGAGCTCAGCGTGAGCTCATCCGCGTATTCGATGTCGCCGCCAGTGGAGAGGCCGCGGGCGAGGCGGGTAATTTTGACGCCTAGCGGTTTAATGGCTCTCGCGACATAAAGGGAAGTGGCATCACCTTCTGTGGTGGGGTTCATGGCCAAAATTACTTCTTCGGTTTTTTCTGATTGGATGCGTCTTTCCAATTCTGCCAGGCGCAGCTGATTCTGATTGGTGTTTTTCAAGCCGGAAAGCGTCCCGCCCAGAACATGATAAAGGCCGGTATATTTCTTAGTTCTTTCCATGGCCACGATATCCAGCGGTTCTTCCACCACGCAAATTTTTTTCTGGTCGCGGCTTTTGTCAAGACAAATGATGCATAGATTGTCTTCACTGATGTTAGCACAGCGCTCGCAAAGACATAGGTTAACCTTCAGCTTAGCCAGCGTTTCGCCAAAATCCGCCAAGGCAATTTTGTCTTGCTTGAAAAGATAGAGCACTAAGCGTTCCGCCATCTTCGGGCCGACTGATGGCAGGGAAGCGAAATAGTCGATTAACTTTTTAAAACTTTTTGGATACATAGATTAATAAATATCAAATTTCAAATGACAAATGACAAATAAATTTCAAAATCAAAATGTCAAAAATTATTTTAGGAATTGGAAATTTATCATTTCTAATTTATTTGAAATTTGATATTTGTAATTTGGAATTTCGCTTTTTATTCCGTGTGGACTTTTTCCAGCGATTTAAAGGTGGTGGAGTTTTCGTTGAAATAGAGGGACATGCGGCCGACGGGGCCATTTCGGTGTTTAGCGATGTGGACTTCGACGATGTTTTTGTTGGGCGTGTCGGGTTTTTCGCGATCTTCGCGGTAGAGGAACATGACAATGTCGGCGTCCTGCTCGATGGAACCGGATTCGCGGAGATCAGACAGTTTCGGAATTTGCGGGCTGCGGGATTCCACAGAACGAGATAACTGGGACAAAGCAATGATGGGAATGTTGAGCTCGCGGGCTAATTGTTTCAAGGCGCGGGAAATTTCGGACACTTCGTTCACACGATTGTCACCTCCGCCGCCGCGGCGGCCTTCCATGAGTTGTAGATAGTCAATAATGATCACGCCGACATTATGTTCGGATTGCAAGCGCCGCGCCATCGTGCGCATTTCCATCACGTTGGCGCTTCCTGCGTCATCGATGTAGATCGGAGCTTCTGAAAGCACGCCCATGGCGTCCCCGATGCGTTGGAAGTCATTATCGCCGTCACCGGTCTTGAGGCGGCCGGTCCTAAGACGCCACAAATCCACCCCTGATTCCGCGGCCAACATCCTGTCGACCAACTGGTCGGAACCCATTTCTAAAGAGAAAATGCCGACGGGAATTTTTTCTTTGACGGCGATCTGGCGGGCAAAATCCAGCGCCAGAGTGGTTTTTCCGATGGAAGGGCGCGCCGCCAGAATGATCAAATCTGATTTTTGGAAGCCGGCCAGAATGCCGTCCAGATCAGGATAACCTGACGGCACGCCGCGCAACTTATGGTCGCCCTTATGCAACTCATCGATGCGATTGAAAGCGGATTCCAAAATGGATTTGATCGGCACGAAATCTTGCTTGATGAATTTTTGTGAAACAGCAAATAGTTTTTGTTCGGCTTCGTCCAGAATTTTTTCCACGTCCTCGCCTTCTTCATAACCCAGACTGACAATTTCTGAAGCCGCCAAAATCAATTTGCGCAGAGTAGATTTTTTTTGCACCACTTTGGCGTAGTGCACGATGTTAGCACTGGACGGCACGCTGTTCACCAGTTCAGTCAGATAACTGGAACCACCCACAGCGTCCAGTTTGTTTTTTTCCTCCAAGCGATTGGACAGCGACAGCACATCAATTGGCTCGCGTTTTTCATACAGCTCAATCATGGCTTCATAAATGAGATTGTGATCATCGCGATAGAAATCACCTTGGCGAATTAAGTTGGCAATCTTGATCACTGCATCCTTATCCAGCATCAAAGACCCTAAAACTGATTTTTCAGCTTCGATGTTTTGTGGCGGGAGCTTGATATTTTCGTTAGAGTTTTTGGCCATAAAAGTTGTCATTCCCGCCCCCGCTTTCGCGAGGATAAACTACGGCGGGAATCTAGTCATATAGCTTCAGTAATTCTACAGTCCATGTATTATATCAGGCTGACGCAGATGGTCAACTTGCGCTTTTGCACAAGTTATCCTGGAATTATGCACACAGAATTGTTTCGATTTCCTCCAAACTTTCCGCCATGACTAATTTTCTTCGCAGTTCTGAGGCACCCGGAAAACCCTTGACGTACCAGGCCAAGTGCTTTCTCATTTCGAATTTGCCAGTGTCGCCTTTGTCGGCATAAATTAATTTGGCGTGTTCAAGCATAATGTTTTTGATGTGGGAGAAATCATAGGCTTCTCCTGTAGAAACAAAACATGCGCCGTCATTGAGATGGGTATTTTTAATGCTATTAAAAATCCACGGCTGGCCCCAGGCGCCGCGGGCGATGCCGAGACCGTCGAGAGTCGGATAATCATGTAAAGCTCTCACACCATCGGCCGCAGAATTGATGCCGCCATTGGCCAAAACAATTTTGTCCGGAATAATTTTTTTTATTTCTTCGACAATCCTGAAATCTACTTGGCCAGAAAAACCGCCTTCGTATGTCCGGCCATGCACCATGACAGCCGAATAGGGGAGGTCTTTGGTATTTTCGATAAATTCCAAGGCCGTCATATCCCTTAAACCAGCCCGGATCTTAATCGACACTGGCAAATCTGTGTTATCACACACGGCGGAAATGATTTCGCGCGCTAATTCCTTTTGCGGCATCAAGGCGCAACCACTGCCATGCCCGAAAACTTTTTTGGCCGGACAGCCAAAATTGATATCGAGCCCGTCAATTCGCAACCCCTCCCCAGCCCTCCCCTGAGTACAGGGGAGGGGGCGAGAAAGAATGCGTGTCGCCTTGGCAAAATGCTGCGGGTCTTTGCCAAAAAGCTGCACCACGTATGGTCGCTCGCTGGCATTGAATTTGACCAACTCTAAAGTTTTTTCCGGCTTAAAAAAAAGCGCGGAAACGCTGGCCATTTCACTGTACACCACATCCGCCCCGTAGCGCCGACAAATTTCCCGGAAAGCGCTGTCCGTAATGCCGGCCATAGGAGCAAGAGCGAGAATAGGTTTATTGAGTTGAAACCAAAAATTATTTTTCATGAAACAAAAACTCCCTCGATGTCGTCATCCTGAGCGGAGTGATTCGCCGTTAAGGCGAAGAACGCAGTCGAAGGATCTGCGTTCCATTATTGCTAGTAATATTATATTCACAAAACCACTGGTAATACAAGGCAGATTCTTCGACTTCGCCCGAGTACGGACTTCGCTCAGAATGACAGACTATTTTTATCCCAAAATCTTTATTCCTTCCTCCGTCTCTTCAATTTCATAGCCTAGCTCAGTGATAGCTTTTTTGAGCGAAGCGAGTTTTTCTTCGGTCGATTTGCAATCGTTTTCGCACGCACAATCTTCTTCTTTTTCATCATCACATCCACAATGATCGCAGCCACAGTGTCCCATATTATTTTTTGGTTATTTTATAATTATTATCTTTTAAATCTTCAATGGTATAGCCGGCTTTTTCGATGGTTGCGCGCAGCTCATCCGAAGCTTGGAAATCTTTATTGTGCCGGGCAGCTTTCCTTTCCTCAGCTAAAGCAACTACCTCTTCGGGAAGCGTTAAAATTTCTTCGCTCATAACTAAGCCCAAAACTTTATTGATCTTTTCCCAAAACTTCAAAATATTTTCTGCCGTGGCGGCGCTCAAGTTTTCTTCAGATAAAAATTTATTCGTTTCGCTGATGAGTTCGTATATGACCGCCAAAGCCAGAGGAGTGTTAAGGTCGTCGTCCATAGCTTCTTCAAAACGTCTTTCGTAGATGTGGACGAAATCAATTTCATCTCCTGTAGAGATGCGATTAATCGCATCTCTACTTTGAATATTTTTCAAATTAGCTACCCAAGCGGAAATTTTTTGCAGGTTACTTTTGGCTTGTTCTAGAGCACTTGGCGTATAATCCATAACGCTGCGGTAATGAGAACTCAAAATCCAGAGCCGCATGACCATTGGGTCATATCTTTGCAAAATATCTTTGATGCTCGTGTGGTTGTTTTTAGATTTAGACATCTTGCTGCCATCAATATTCACCATACTCCAAAGCAGCCAATAATTAGCCATTTTTTTACCTAAGTAAGCTTCGCTTTGCGCCACTTCGTTTTCATTATGAGGAAAAATATTTTCATTGCCACCTCCATGTATATCGAAAGTATCTTGCCCGAGCAAGTCATATGACATAACCGAACATTCGATATGCCAGCCAGGATAACCCACGCTCCAAGGGCTTGGCCATTTCAGAAGGTGATTTTGATCAGCCTTGATCCAAAGGGCGAAATCCAATGGATTCTTCTTTTCCGGATTTATTTCTACCCGTGCGCCAGACTCCAGTTCATCTGTTTTTCTGCCTGAAAGTTTTCCGTATGCAGGAAATTTTTCTACCGAAAAATATACCGAGCCGTTCGATTCATAAGCAAATTCTTTTTCAATTAATTTCTCGACAAAATTGATTATTTGCGTGATGTACTGAGTCGGTCGAGGATTGAAGATGGCTGGCTTGATATTGAGCGCCTGGAAATCTTCTTCGGCTGACTCGATATATTTCTCAACCACTTCCATCGGGTCGATTCTTTCTGCCTGGGCTTTTTTTTGAATTTTATCTTCGCCAATTTCGCCGTCATCAACCAAATGTCCAACATCGGTGTAGTTCATGATGTAGCGCACTTCATAACCGGAATATTCCAAATATCGTCTAATCACATCCATAGAAACATAGCCACGGCCATGCCCTAGATGACAATGATCGTAGACCGTTGGACCACAAACATACATCCCGACTTTACCAGGATTGATCGGTTTGAATTCTTCTTTAGTTTTAGTGAGGGTGTTATATAGTTTTAAAACCATTTTTTTGCTTTAAACAAAATTATCGTGATAACAGCAATAAAGAGCATGATGCCGATATGGATCCAGAAAGCCGACGGGTGAGTGTGGAAGGGGATATCGGTGCTCATGGACATGATGTTGGAATAGACGGTGAGCGGTAGGAGGATGGCCGAGAAAAGCGTGAGCACTTTCATGGTCATGTCCAGCTTGTTGGAGAGCAAGGAATTATTGGTCGCTTCCAAGGATTCAATAGTTTCTTTGGCGGATTCCAGGTTGTTCCAGATGCGGATGTTAGTGCCGATAAGATCTTGGAAATAGGGCTTGAGTTCCGGTTCGATCAGGCGAAAATCTTTTTGCGCCAAGGATTCTAGGACGGAACGTTGCGGCTTCATGGTGCGGCGGAAATTCAAAATGTCCCGTTTGACCAGTGAAATTTCAAACACCATCTCTTTTTCATGGTCGGCAAAAATTTCCGTTTCAATGTAGTCCAGTTTCTCCGAGACATGATCCAATTTGGGAAAACAAGTCTCCAAAAGCATCTCCACGATGAAGCGCATCAGCGCACCGGGGGAACTGGCCATATACAATTCTCGCTTGGATTTATCATTCGCCAGCTCATTGAAGAAATCCGTCAATTGAAAAATATCTTTGTCATGCGAAGTGATGAGGACGTTCTCGCAAATCACGATAGCAATTTCAGCGGCGTAGGTCGTTTTGATCTTTGTATCAAAGAGGGGAATGTGGATGGACATGAAAAGACAGTTGTCATATTGCGCGGCTTTGGGGCGCAAAGTCGGGGTGGAAAACTCTTCAATAATGAGCGGATGGATCTTGTATTTTTCTTGGATAGTGAGAACATCCTCGGCGTTGGGTTCCTTGAAATAATGCCAGACTAATTTTTTGTGTTGGACGGTTTGCATAGAATTTTTGTTAATAGATGGTTATATTGTAGCAGTAAAAAACATAATTGACAAAAGGTGTTTTTTTCGCTAAAATGTATAGATGAAAAGAATTGTATTGTTTTTGATAAGAACCTATCAACGGACCCTTTCCCTTGATCATGGTTGGCTATCTTACATCACCTCGGAACGTTTTTGCCGTTTTCATCCCAGTTGTAGCCAATATTCCTATGAAGCAATTGAAAGATTCGGAGTGATAAAGGGTGGCTGGCTCGGTTTGAGGCGAGTGGCCCGTTGCCATCCGTGGAACGAAGGAGGATATGATCCGGTAATAACAAAGAAATAGATTATGTTAACAGATGAAGCGAAAATTAAAATTCAAGCCGGTAAAGGCGGGGACGGCATTGTGGCCTTTGATAAGGTGATGATGAGTCTCGGGCCCACAGGCGGCCGCGGGGGGAACGGCGGCAGTGTTTATTTCGAAGGTGTTTCGGACGTTTTTGCTTTGAACAAATATCGTCATATGAAAGAGCACTATGCGCCGGATGGAAAAAATGGTCGGGGTAATCGTTCGGACGGACCAAATGGTCCCGATCTCATCCTCACCGTGCCGGTCGGTACGGTTTTACACGATGTGAATAGTGATAGAAGCCGTGAAATTACTGAAGTAGGTCAAAAGATTTTGGCGGCCAAGGGTGGCATCGGTGGACGCGGCAATTTCTTTTTTCGCAGTGGTTCGGTCACCAGCCCGACGAAATTCGAATTGGGGAAACCAGGCGAGACATTAGAACTATCCATAGAATTGCGCCTGATTGCGGACGTCGGACTAATTGGTCTGCCGAGTGCCGGAAAATCCAGTTTGCTTAATGAATTGACAGCCGCTAACGCCAAAGTAGCTGCCTACCACTTCACGACCTTGGAGCCGAATTTGGGCGTCATGGATGGTATTATTTTAGCGGATATTCCAGGCTTGATTGAGGGTGCCTCAGCTGGGCGAGGACTGGGGATAAAATTTTTGCGCCATATCCAACGGACTAAGGTGTTGCTGCATTGCCTCTCTTTGGAGTCTGATGATTTGACCCGTGATTATAATGTTATTCGCCAAGAACTGGCCAGTTATGATCCGAAACTTATCGAGAAAAAAGAGTTGGTCATTCTGACAAAAAATGACTTAGTTCCCGAAAAAGAATTGAAAAAACGGATAAAGCAATTGAAAATTAAGAGCGAGATTGTGACTGTCTCAATTCACAACTTGGAAGATCTGGAAAAACTCAAGCAAAAAATCTTCACATTATTGCAATAAAAAATATTCTCATGCCTAAGGAAAAAATGGAAATCATCATAATCGTACTGGCACTTCTCTGGACCATTCCTTGGAAAGGGGTAGCGCTGTGGAAAGCCGCTCAGAATAAACATAAGCTGTGGTTTATTTTGATCCTGCTGGTGAACACCCTAGCTATCCTAGAGATAGTTTATATCTTGGCTTTCTCAAAAAAACCACAGGAAGAAAATCAACCCATGGTCAGATTCAAAAGAATTGTCTAGTTTGCAAAACTCAAGCGTATGTATTGGTTTTTTTTGATTATTTTTATAATAACCGTGCTGGTGCCGGATTTGATAACCGGCAATGTTTGGTTTTTGTCAGAAAAGCGCGCGGAAGAAATTGCTATCTTCCTGATGGGTGCGCTAATTTTTACCATCATTCTAAAAAGTGAACAGCAGATACTTTTCCATAAAAAAGAAAAAGAAAAAGATGAAAAAAGGATCCAGCAGACCGTGAAAGACTTAGTGGAGTCGTATAGCTATATCGGGGAAGTAAACAGAAAAATGGACATCTTGATGGGCACAGCCTTGGGATTGTCCGATCGCTCAATCCTAAGTAAGACCCATGAAGATGAGACTTATAGCTCCATCATTAACGCCACCAATTCTTTGCTCAAAGCTGAATTTACTTCGCTTAAATTTGTGGACATCGAAACAGTTAGGACCAAAAAAGAATTTCTCCCTGACGAAGGCGAACCGGTGAAAAATGAAACATTGATTGCCATGGAAGAAAATGTCAACGTCAAGAAAGCACAGGAATATTTAATCATCTCTTCCAGTCAGACCGTTAAGGGGGTCAAGAGCTATTTGATCATTCATGGTTATGATCCTGAAGAGGAAGGCAATCAAAAGAATATTGAGATTCTGAAAGTTTTCGCCTCGCAAGCCCTTTTTCTCTATTCTTACACCAACTAACACTTCGGCGGGTAACTAGATGCAGGCGCGATTATTTAGAAGGGACTATCTCAAAACCCTTCTGCTGCCAAGTCTTCAATCCGTCTGATAGGGCGTACACATTCAGGATGCCTGCATCAAAAAGCCTGACGGCACCTTGGAAGGCACCGAGGCCGGTATTATCATAGAAAACAATTTTGGCGCCGGAAGGAATTTCATGCCGGCGGCTTTCAAGGTCATCCAGGGGGATGTTGACCGCGTTTACGATATGGCCACGCTGATATTCGGAGGCACTGCGAGTGTCGACTATATACGGAGGCTTGGTGCTGGTCAATTCTCCTTTCAGGTCATCGCTGGTGACGAACGAAACTTTGGCTCTGTCAGGCAAGGAAGCCGGGTTGCCGATATTAATGGTCGGTTCATATTCATTTTTCCACTGTGTCAGGCCACCTTCCAAGTAGGCCGTCTTCATGAGGCCATTATCCTTGAAAAATTTCATGGCTTGGATTTCGTTAGGTGTCAGGCCGAAATCATCCACAAAGAAATATTCCCTGTCTTTTTCGAGGCTGGAGATTTTTTGTGTCAATCCGTCGAGCGAAAAGTTTTTGGAATCCAAGATATGCTCCGTCTTGAAACTGCCGGGATCGCGCGCGTCCAGGATGGTCATTTTTTCTTTGGCCTGGATTTTTTTAGCCAGATCGGTGGCGGTAATGCTGGAGAAATTGTTCAACTCTTGCTTAGCTGTTTCATTGGTCTTGTCCGCCAACTCAGTGGCGTTCTTTTGATCGAAAAAATGAAACTTCAAAAAAAATATAGCACTTATGACTAGGATGAAGGAAAAGCCGAATATGACAGTCGTCAGATCACTTTTATTTTTATTTTTTTCAAGCATTTAATTTATTTCAAAATACTGCCGATAAATTCCGGATAGCCATTCACAAAATCTTTCACCGCTACTCGAGATTTTCCTTCCAACTGGACTTCCTCAAGAATGATGGCGCCTTCCCCGGTCATTACTCCGATAGCTTCATCCGATCTGAAAACTTCTCCAATCTTATGCTTAGAGGTTAGCATATTTTCCAGTAGGGATATTTGATGTAATTTCAATCTCAGATTAGTGCCGTCTTTCTCCAGGTAAGTGAAAATGCCCGGCCAAGGGTTGAAAGCGCGGGCGCGATTATAGATAGCGGTGGCGCTATCAGTCCAAATAATTTTTCCATCGGAACGCTCGATCAACTGACAATTTGTGGCTTGCGAATCATCTTGCGCGCGCGGCGAAATTTTTCTTTCCACCCAGAGCGGAAGAGTTTTGAGCAGCAGCTCGGCCGATATGTCCGCCGCCCTTTTCAGAATTTCCGGATAACTTTCTTCCGAATCAATGAAGACTTTTTCTTGGAATAGGATATCTCCCGTGTCAACCCCTTCATTCATCAGCATAATAGTCGTGCCGGTCACGTCCTCTCCTTCCAAAATGGCGTTTTGCAAAGGAGATGGGCCGCGATATTTCGGCAAGAGAGACGGGTGGACATTGAGCGCTCCAAAGCCCGGAATTTCCAGTACTTTTTTGGGTAAGATCTTGCCATAAGCGGCCACGATAATGATGTCCGGCTCCTGTTTTTGCAGCGCTTGGATCGCTTCTTCATCCAATTTTTCCGGCTCAAAAATGGGCAAAGAATTTTTTTCAGCAATCATTTTGACGGCCGATTTTTCCACTTCTTTCTTGCCCGCATTTTTTTTGCCCCCGCCGGTATAGACGGAAATTATATTATAATTGTTTTTCACTAGAGCACTTAGGATATCCGCCGCAAATGGCGATGTTCCCATAAAAATTGTCTTCAGCTTGATTGGATCTGGCATAAAAATGTTTTTAGTTACTATCTATCTATGAATAAAATTCCGTCTAAATGGTCGATTTCGTGTTGCAGGGCGCGAGCCAAAAGTCCTTCAGCCCGCAGGATGATTTCTTCACCATTCTTGCCCAGTGCTTTGACGGTCACTTTCTGATGACGTTTTATCGGGATGAATTTTCCCGGAAAAGACAGGCAGCCTTCTTCGGAAATTTCCTTCTTCCAGGAACGCGCGGATATTTTCGGATTGATGAGAATGTGCGTCTTGCCGTCGAGTTTGATGATGCACAATCGAACAGAAGCCCCCACTTGCGGCGCAGCCAACCCGAGCGCATTGCCGCTGGCTTCCATCGTTTCGAGCATATCCAAAATAAGCTCTTTGGTTTCAGAACTTTGAGGGTCCTTTATCTTTTTGTTTTTCCCTCTGAGAATGTCATTGGGGTAGATTAGAATAGGGAGAACCATATTTTTACGTGATAGAGATCGGGTCGATATCGATTATCCAGCCGGTACCCAATTTTTTGAGTTCAACTATTAATTTTTCGGGAATAAATTTGCTTTTACATTTGATGATTATTTGTCTTCTG
>Ga0114951_10001678_pt1 | contig 26701 bp, 24 predicted proteins | sample AM7aDNAmetaG_FD_88677 | JGI IMG/M metagenome (GOLD analysis project Ga0114951, IMG submission 88677) | Freshwater microbial communities from Finland to study Microbial Dark Matter (Phase II) - AM7a DNA metaG | ecosystem: Environmental > Aquatic > Freshwater > Lake | place: Finland: Lake Alinen... | reverse complement strand
TAAAAAAAATAGAGCTTGTAAAAAAAGATATCAGGCATTGTATGGGGTGCTGCAAATGTATACACGACGATCCTGCCTTGAAGGTGGGAAGGTGCCCGATTAAGGATGATATGGCTTCTCTCCTGCAGGAATACATTAATGCCGACGGCTATATTTTTGCAAGCCCGGTATACGATCTATGCATCACCTCGCTAATGAAAAAATTTTTAGAGCGCAAGTTCCCTCTTACCTATCGGCCCAAAGAAGCCTATGCAACCATAGGGGCTGCCCGCGCGCCGGCTGACTTTAAGAAAAGCGCTGCCATGATTGTAACCGGCAACTGCGCTGATGAGTATCAAGAGCTCATGGGCGATCCGTGTTTTGAAGCCATGGGCTCACACCTGATCATAGAGCAGGTGATGACTACAGATAAGCTGTATGTCGGCGGCGTTGAGAATATGACTGATGAAACCTTTGCAGAGAGGCTTGACACAGCTCACCGCATGGGAGCCCGTCTGGTCGAGGAAATAGCGCGGGCACACTAGCGGCATGCCATGAAAACGCTGTAGGAAGGCCGCTTTTGGACATGCTTCTGTCATATTAAAAAAAACGACTATCTGTTTCCTGACTGCGGCGGCAGTGATAAAAAACATGGTGCTGCAAGGTTTCAGGCAAAAAATTTAACAGAGTGCAGGCGATTATATGCAGACAATTCATATTATGACAGATGAAGAACGGGAGCAGATGCTCGACGGTTTGTTTACCCGGCTTAAGATACCGCGATGGCGCCCGTCACGGCAAGAGCTTGAAGCCGAAATCGAGGACTACCTGCGCAAAAATCATCCCTGCACGCTTGCCACCTGCGGGGCAGACGGTGTACCGCGGGTATCGGTGGTCGACTATGCCAATGAGGGGCTTTTCATCTACATTTTCAGCGAAGGCGGCGGCAAGTTCAAAAACATTGCCGAAAACAATAAAATTGGCGTGGGCATCGGCACCTCGGCCCGCACGATAACTTCGGTGCGTGGCCTCAACATTCAGGGAACCGCCGAGATTTTTACCGAAGACCAGCCTGAGTTCACCCATGCGGTCAAACTGTTCAAGCCCATGCTTGACGATTTCGAGCAGCGCACCGGGGCGCCGGTTGTTCTCCCGCCGGGCATGGTGCGGGTTATCAAAATAACGCCGCTGCACATGGTGTACTTTCACTATATGAAAGGCATTGCCCATGAGTGCTGGGAAGCCCTCTAGGTAAAAGTTTATGGTACGTCAACAAGGCATAATGCAATAGGTAGCTGCCTGCTGCGGTACAGACAGCATGGGCATGTAATGAAAGGATGGAAAGCATGGATGTGTTGAAACAATTAATGTCCACCATACTGAAGAAATATAAGCTTGACCCTGCAGAGTTTTCCGGAAGACTTTCCTTTGAGATAGAAGTAAAAAACGGCAAAGCGAGCATCATTAATCATAGCCTGATTTCCGATGCCGTGACGCTTCATTGAAGAGTGCCGTGCAATGATTCCGAAGAGGTCAAACAATGATCGGATTTTGACACTACAGCAGGGGCGATATTAACGACAATCAACTTTCGGGGGGATGCGTGATGGGCAAAAACAGCTTTCTTTTTCCACAACAGAATCATCTTGAAATAGTCAAAGGCTGCCTGACTGAAATGAATGGCGCCGATTCTTTTAAGGGCACAGTACAAAAAGACGGTGCATGGGAAGCCGAAATACATCTGTGTTCCAGCAGCATTTTTGAGAAGGCTTCCGTAGCGCGTGTCGATTTGTGCGGCGGCTCGGTTGAAGGAGCCCCCACGGATATTACGCTGCTGCAGGCATTTGCCTGGCCAGCCAACCCGCACGTGCCGGGCATGATTATCATGGCCAGTGCCGGCAGCACCGATGGCCAGGACGCAATCATTACCTTCTACACTGACCTGATCATGCAAAACAGCGCCGTCAGGCAGGCAGACAAAGACGCTTTTACCGCCCAGCTGGCCGCAGCATGCAAGCTCCATGGCCAGGATATTGCCGAGTACCAGGCGCTCATGGTCGGCAGGGGCATGCTCGGGGAATGCGCGGCAGAATGCGGCATGCTGTATTTCTTTGAACAGGGCGATGCCGCTATGCTTTCAGATATCATAGAGGCTCCGCTGAAGGCCTATGCCGAAATTATCAGCGCTTCGGCGGCAGCCCCTGCTGCTGAAGATTTTGTTCATATGAAAAACAATAGAAAAAAAATCATCGACTGGATGCTCACGCAGGACTACGGGGTGAAGGTTTCCCGCCAGAACAATATCCCGATAGAGGTGATAGAAGCATACGGCTTCCCGCCGATGAATTAATAAAAACCGGACTTCATCGGATCCAATACAGGGATGGTGCGCATAAAGCGAATCATCCTTTTTTTTAACTTTCGTCTTATAAGTAAATAGGGCGAATTCAAGTTGTAAGTGCACCACGAGAATCCTTCCATAGGACGACTGTTAGTTAAGATGATTTTGACTTTATCGTACGATAGCAATGTTACCAGAGCAAAGTTATAATAAATTTATGCTGGCTGATAATCCAGGTTATATCCCGAAATGTGGACTTTTAATAAAAAAGGCCTGACCACCATATGTAGTGAAAAGGCCTTTATGCTTGTCGCCGCTATGAATCCGTGCCATTCCATAGATTACAAACATTATAAGGACCGATATAAATCGCCTAAATATCTTCAGGAAAGAACACACCTCCGTGCCCGTGGCGTCCCGGTTACTTTCAAAATCATAAGGTCAAAGGAGCTTGGTCAAGTTATAAGAAGCAGGTTGCATGTTGGAGTATTCTGGTCAATGGAGTGTCCTGCGAGAATGATGTAATATCTCTTTCACAAGCGAGGGCAATACTGCTTTTTCATAAACGCTATAGCTCCGCATTCCGCCATTTTCTTCAATCATCAATGTTACCTCATCCTTCCCCGGCCCCGGTTCTATTTTAAAACCACGCTCCTTTAGAAACAGCACGCTTTCCTTAAAAAACTCAGGCATACTCTTTTTGCTCATACATAGTCCCTTTCGAGACTGTAAATTTCTCTTTTTTTGCCACCGTCAGTAAAATAATCAGCTTCGTCAAAAGTAATGCCGCCGATTGCAAGATGCCCATCGGCCAGTGCCTTTCCTATTCCGGGCACCTGAAATAAAGCAGCCCGTATTATCTGCTCAGTCGAATTACTGCATCCAGGCGCAAGTTTAAAGTTAAGGGTAAGATTGGTTTTACCGGTTCTTTCAGAAATTCTTGCCCGGTAGTCCAGAACCTGCGGAATAGTGAAAAACGCCTCGTCAAAAGCTGTGATTGTAAGGCAGCAATTCCGGTTAATTTTCATCCCGGCGCCAAGCCTGCCGACAATATGCCCCAAACGCTTGAGCATGCTCCCGCAATGGCATCTTCCGGGCAGCATAAAAGAAATATCCCCCGTTCGGTAGCGCATAAGCGGCATGCCTCTTCTGGTCAATGTGGTAAAAACAACTTCACCGGTTTGGCCTTCAGGCAACTGTTTGCCTGTCGCAGGGTCAATGATTTCAAAATAAAAATCTGCCTCGCGAATATGATAGCCCTGCCGAGCATCACAATCCACCCCGCCGCCTAGGCCCATTTCGGTCATACCATAATGGTTGTAAACACTGCAGTTCCATGCTTCTCCCACAGCTTTGCGGATGGCCTCAGGAACATAATCGGTTGTGAGGAGCACGCTTTTTATGGAAATCGGCAGGCCTCTTGAGCAGCGCGCAAGTCCAAGCACCTGTGTTGGAATACCAACTATGCAGTTGATGCTCTCCTGCTCTATGACAGCAAGGGTATTGCCTATATCTCGCACCGGACCATGCTTGATGCCGCAGGCACTAATGCGTTCAAGTGAGCGGGCAAGCAAATCACCAACGCTGTCAGGGAGCTCGCCCGGTAAAAGAATCAGCACACGGTCGCCGGGCCGGGTGAAGGTCGACATGCCCACGGCAAAGAAATCAAGGGTATGCTCTATGTCCGCCGCAGTGAAATAGAGGCGCTTGGGCTTGCCCGTCGTGCCTGTGCTTTGAAGCGTTACAACACGCTCAATCTCACTCTGAGAGACGCAGAGAAACTGCATGCCGCTTTCCCTGATATCGTCGGCTGTCGTAAAGGGTAGTGTCGAAATATCCTGGAGTTTCGAGATGGGGTGAGGGGCATTCTTTAGATGGCGATGGTAAAAAGGGCTTCGGCTTCTGGCATAGTGAAGCGTCTCCTGCACCATGCTCAGCTGATACGCGGCAAGATAAGACGTAAGATGCTTGGTGTCGGTAGCGCCGATTTTTTGAGCAGTCCAGAGCTCTAAGGGTGTGCGCGTCATTGCGCTTCCTTTCTGCTGCCGCGGTACAAGCTCCTGCCATTTCGGCTGGTCAGATTGTAGGCGCAAAAAGGCACAAGATTTCCTTCAGGGCTCATGACAAAAATATGGCAGCGGTGAAGCCGCTCAAGATCAAGGGTCCAGGCGTCCTGAAACGCCATCCCAGAGATGGTAAAGAGGTGGGTGCGAGCCCGTTCAAGAAAGTCGTCCCACCCGCCAAGGCTCAATCCTGCAGTCGCCTGCGCTGGTCGGGGATATGACCAGGCGCGGGCCACAAAATCCCTTGCTTTAGCCGAGCTACCGCAGGTGCAGCAGGTTGCAGGACTGTTGCCTGCAAGGGGATGAAGGCTGCCATCGGGCATGTACACGAAATTGCCGTGAAAAGAACAGAGCGCATGCTCCGATGCCGCCGGCCGCAGCACCTCACTATTTACAAGTCCGGCGGTTTGGGCCGCAATAGCCTGCATGACTTCCGGGAGCGTTATGCGGTCGGCATTTTCAGGAGCCCTGGCGTATCTGCCGAAATAGCTCACGGGCTGAAAATGTACGCCTCGAACAGCAGGGCTGTATTGCAGGGCAAATTTAATGATGCTGCCGAGCTCATACGCATTAATGCCGGGCACGATCGTCGCAACCAGCACGACCCCGATTTTAAGCCTTGCACACTGCTCAATGGCCTGCCGCTTCAGATCAAAAAGTTTTGCGCCCCGAAGCTGCTCATACACGGTATCGTCAGTAGCGTCAAACTGCAGATAGACTGTAGAGAGGCCTGACTCAGCAAGACGCTCCAGGTATGCACTGTCGCAGGCGATACGAAGGCCGTTGGTATTGACCTGAATGAAGGGAAAACCCATGGACCGGCCCATGGCCACAATTTCCGGAAGATCGTCGCGCAGGCAGGGCTCCCCGCCAGAGAGCTGTACATTGAATGGCCCGCCAGCTTCAAGCAGCCGGAAGTACCAGCCTTCAATGGTATTTAAGCCGGGATCGGGTTCTGTGCTGCCGCCTGCTGCGGCAAAGCAGAAGCTGCAGGCGAGATTGCAACGTTGCGTCACTTCAAGCAGTACGCAGCATGGCTGCTGACCGTGAGCGCTGCATTGGCCGCAGACAAAAGGGCAGGCTTCAGGCATTGTATGGAGTGAAGCCGTAGCGCTGGAGTGAGACCACGCAGCAAAGGTTTCAGCGTCACGCCAGATGACAGTGCTGAAATCACCGTGGCCCGGGCAGGTTTTTTCAAGATAGATAGCGCCACCTCGAACGACTCTCTGCGCCGCAATGCGCTCAAGGCATTCGGGGCAGACGCTCTGGGTGGCAGCCGGGAAATCTTTCATAACACGTCACTGTCAGATGGATCAAAACCGTGTTCGATTAGAAGCTCCAGCACTTTAGCGTAGCTGGCAAGGACAATATCTTTGCACGCAGCCCTGTCCGGGCTGTGTATCATGATTTCAGCACAGGTGACGCCGCCGAATTTGACACCAATTTCCTGCTTAAACCAGTACGCAAGATCGGTGAGCATGGTGGCAAAACCCTGCTTCACGACTTCGGTATCGCTGCCTTTGCCCGCATAATATGAGAGCAGGCAGGCGCCGCCTGAGAGCACGCCGCAGGTATTGCCGCTGAAGCCGATACCGTGGCAGAGCCCGGCCATGGAGCGCACCAGATCGGGGTTTGCTTTGCCCTGCAGGTCAAGGGCCATGATAAACATGATCTGGCTGCAGCAATAGCCTTTGCCGTTCAGCTCTAGCATTCTAAAAAGTGCATCGTCCATCAGCATGTATCCTTTCGCGCAACGGCAAGGTAATACCCTGTGCTTTTTTTCGTTTCTAAACAAGTGGTATGGTCAAGGCCTTGCAACGCCATCAGCGCGCCGAGCTCGCGCAGGGCTTTTGTATGGTCTTCCCAGAGAATAATCGAAAAGCCGCAGCACTGAAGAAGCTCACGCATGCATCCCTGTTGCTCCCGGTCATAGAGATCAGATAAAATGAGATAGCCGTCCACCGCAAGAACGCGTCCAAACTCTCGAAGCGCCCTGCCGGCATCGGGCAGCAGAGATAGAACGCATTCACACAGCACGCCGTTCAGCGCGCCAGTCTTAACCGGAAGGCTGTATACCGAGGCCTGAGCAAAGGGTCTGGACGCACATGTTGCGATATCGATACCGCAGGCCAGCAATCCGTGGTGCGAGCGGAGATGCTCGACAACTATTCCCGTTCCGCAGCCCGCATCAAGAACCCGCCCTTTGGCAGGAAATGAACATGACGCAATTGCCCTGTCCGTAAGTGAAAATCCACCGGGACGCATGATGCCGCCTGTCATGGCACACAAATGCCTTTGACCCGCAGCGGTTGAGTATAGCATTATTTATCCTCAAGAATTTTTTCAGCCTCAGCCATGCGCGTTAGAGCCAGCTCTTCTGGTATGAAGACGATGCCGCATCTGCTGCACCGAAGAAGGTCGACGGGAAAGGCGCTTCCGAGATAGGCAATCTGGACCTTGGCCTTTTCAAGGGGGATGCCGCAGGCGGCACAATGCCAGGGGGCTTTATTGGCTGAGTCAAGTGTCATGATTTCACCCCTTCAATAATCTCCATGCGGTGGCTATAGGCGTTATTAATACTGAACGCTCCGCCGGGAGTACTCGAATATTCGACCCAGTACGTGACGCATCCAAGCTTGTGATATGCAAGGGTGCTGCCGGTTTCAGGGTTAACAAGCTTACGGCCTGTCTGCTCAGCCTGTGCAATGACCTGCCGAATATCCTCGGCAAGAATGAATCGCTGTTCAAGCACAGCCTGCACATCTGCAGCTATAAAAAATTCCTGTTGATGTTCACAGGCATCATCGGTCATAACTTCTCCCGTAAGTTTTGTAAGAATCCTGCGCTTCAACTGCACCCGGTTTTCACGACGCTGTGACCAGCCCGGGCAGGCCCGACTACTGCTGCTGGAAACATCATTCTCAAACAGCAGATCAAGAAGATGCAAGCAGCGCTTACCTTGTGATGCAAAGAGGTCGCGACACATGCTGCAGTAGGTCAGATAATCATCCCCACTTTCCCGTATGCGTCTGTCAATGACCTCGCGGGCAACTTTGGCGTTGGCAAACCACATAAGGCCGCCATAACTGCAGCAGGTTGTCTTCTGTCTACTTAACGGAAGTTCTTTAATTGTATAGCCAAAATTTGTTACTATAATGCGCACACTTTCGTGAAGTCGCCCATCATTGCGGGCTGAGCATGGATCATGGATGGAGAGGACATGCTCACGAGCCGGTGCTGCAACAGGTGCGGCACCCGATTTTTCAAGCACTTCCCAGAGTGATACGGTTTCCACTTCAGGCAAATAACGCCGAAACACACGGCTGCAGCTGGGGCAGGCAAGAATCAGGCGCGGGCTGCCCATCCGGCGGTGCTGCACGGAAAAATCATCAAGGACCTGCTTCAACAGATCATCACGGCCTGCCCAGTCGGCAGGCGCTCCGCAGCATCCAAGCATAAGCCCCACGTCGGCGCTGAATGTATCGCGAAGCAGTGCATAGGTCTTCTCCACATGTTCCGGAGCCGAGGCGCTCAGCTGGCAGCCAGGGAAAAAGAGATACTCGCATGAGTCTTTCCCCGGCGCGGGGATGCAAAGGGCGCTGGCATCGCTGTTTGCGAAAAGCATGTCGCGCAGGGCAAAATCATGTGCCGACGGTGGCATGCGCTTCTGCCCGATCATAATGCGCCGCGCGTCGCTCATAACACTGCCCATGTCAAGACCCTTGGGGCACACTTCGGCGCACAGGCCACAGAGGCTGCAGGAGTTAATGAGGGCGTTTGACTGTCGCACACCCATAACGATAGAGAGATTGTTGTATGTTTCGCGTATGTATTTGTTTGGATATGAGCCGAATGCCTCCAGATACCGGCAGACCTTCACGCATTCAAGACACTCGCACTGCAGGCACCGGTCCGCTTCCTGCACAGCTTCCTGGATTGTGAACCCATTTGGTGATCGTGGGGGAGCAATTGCAGGCTTTACAGACCCCATATTGGTGTAGAGGCATGATTGAAGGCTGCCTTCGCCCGCGCGAGACGCAGTGAGTGAAACATTCTGCAGATAGCGGTCGATGCTTATGGCCGCGCGTCTGCCGTCGGCAACGGAGAGAATGGGAGAATAGGCATCCCGCAGCAGACTGCCGCCCGCAAACAGGCCCTCCCGGGCTGTTGCATATGTGATCGGATCGACAGGAAGATACTGGCTGCCGCCTGCAGCACCGGGGGCTGCAAAAACGGCATCGAAATCCGGCAGATTAAACACGTCAGCTTTTGTATGTAGCTCAACCTCGACACCTATTGCCTCAAGAACGGCAAGCTCCCCCTCGATACATTCCGGGGTAAGCCGCTCTCCGCCGACCTTCCGGATACTTCCACCGAGGCTGCCCGCTGCTTCAAATACAGTAACGGCATAGCCTTTTTTCCGTAGATCAAAGGCTGCGGTCAGTCCGCCCAGTCCGCCGCCCACAATCGCCACGCGTTTGTCCCGCGCTGGAAGCACCAGTATTTTTGGGGCTGGTGTGTCGGCCGTAAAAGCACAGGCCCGTTCAAGAGCAGCTATCTCGATAGACCCGCCCGCCAGGCTTCTATTGCAGTGGCTTCGGCAGGGCTGGTCGCAGATGCTGCCTATTATGGTTGGGAACGGGAGCGTTTTTCGCAGGAGCTTCAGTGCTGCGGAGAAATCACCACGGGCGATATGGCCGGTGAGGCTGCGCACATCAACATGCACCGGGCAGGCAGCTGTGCAGGGCGGGGCGCAGTCCTGTATGCATTTCTCTTCAAGTCTTCGCAGCTTTTCCTGTTCCATGGCGCTCCGGTCGTTTCGTAAAAACGGGGCGGCACTGCATGTGCCCGCCCCGTTTCGGTAAAATCCACAGGTGTTATTTTTTTGCCTTCAACCCCGCAAGCACTTTTTCAGGCAGGGCCGGCAAATGCCGGATGCGCACGCCCGTTGCATGGGCAATGGCATTGATGATTGCAGCATGGGGCGACGTGAGCGGCACCTCACCCACGCCCGCTGCGCCGAAGGGGCCATGCTCGCGCGGCGTTTCGATATACATAACATCAAGGGCGTCAGGGATGTCTTTGGTGTAGGGAAGGCCGCAGGCGGCCATGGTCGTATGTTTTTTCAGATCCTCAAAATCCTCGGTAAGCGCGAGGCCGATGCCCTGGGCAAGGCCGCCGTAGATCTGACCGTCAACGGCAAGCTGGTTATTGATCGCGCCGATATCGGCGATCATGGTCATCTTTTCAACCGCGGTTTTGCCCGTTGCCGTATCTACCGCCACTTCGGCCATGAACATGCCGTACATATACACGGCAAAGGGGGTGCCCTGCGCCTTGTCATTGCAGCCCTCATTCATGGAGGAGGCCCACTTGCCTGCATAGCGCAGGGGGATATTCTCCTTGACCATTTCATCATAGGTCCGGAAGCTGCCGTTTTTCTTTTTCATGGCCGCAAGCAAATTCTCGCAGCCGTTTTTAATGGCATTGCCGGTCACCACCTGCTGGCGGCTGCCGCCCGAGGGGCCGGAATTGGGCGTGAAGGCTGTGTCACACATGACAAGCTTAATCTGTTCGGGCTTGATGCCCAGAGGCCGCAGGCCTTCATGGGCCGTACCGAGTGTTCCGATATCTGCGCCCTGGCCGTGATCTTCCCAGGAGGTTCCCACGGTCACGCCACCTGCGGTCAGCTCGATCCAGATTTCCGATGAGTCTATGCCGTCAAGTCCGCAGCCGTAAATGCCAAGTGAGATGCCGACGCCTTTTTTGCTGGCAGCAGTCGACGCTTTTTTAGCTTTCTCCTTTGCCTTTTTGTACAGGGGCCGCAGTTTTTCAATCATTTCGGGGAAGGGATAGGCATCGGGCGTCTGGCCCGTGGGGGTGGTGTCGCCGGGCCTGTAAATATTGACTGCACGGATTTCAAGGGGGTCCATGCGCATCTTATCCGCTAGTTCGTCCATCAGGCTTTCTGAAGCAAAGAAGCTCTGCGGCGAGCCGTAGGCGCGGAAGGCCGAGCCCCAGGCATGATTGGTGCAGACTGTTCGGCCGATGCCCCGGATATTGGCAATGCCATAGCCTGCGCCGATGAACTGCGCGCCGCGCAGAGTCACAAGGTCGCCGAACTCAGAATAGGGGCCGTGGTCACAGCTCCAGTCGCTCTCCATGGCGATAATTTTGCCGCTTTTGTCAGCGCCGTATTTCAGTTTTACAAAGAAGGGCGAACGCTTGCCCGTATAGGTGATGTGCTGGAAATAGTCATACTTGAGAAATACGGGCCTGCCCGTTGCCATACAGGCAACTCCGAGCAGCGCTTCCATGGTGGGGCTGAATTTGTAGCCGAAGGTGCCTCCCGAGGTGTTCTGCACTATGCGCAGCTTTTCAGGCTCTACGCCCAGGCCCGGCGCAATCATATACAGATGCAAATGAATGCCGATGCTCTTGGAGTGAATGGTGAGCCGTCCTTCCTCATCATAGTAGGCAAAGCCCACATCAGGCTCGATGGTCAGATGAGGCTGGCGCTGCAGGTAGTAGTCCTGCTCGACCACACAGGCTGCCGACTTCATGAGCGGCGCTGTATCATTGCCCTTTTCAATTTTTTGCTCGAAGTAAATATTCGGGGTGCCGGGATGAATCTCGATGGCATCATCTGCCATGGCAGCCGGTGCGCTCATGTAGGCGGGCAGCATTTCAAGATCGACCTTCACCTTCTCAGCTGCGGCGCGGGCATGCGCTTCCGTGTCGGCACATACTATGGCAATTGCATCACCGAACTGGAAGACTTTCGTGTCGCACAGGATAGGCCGGTCCCAGCCGTCGCCCTTGTTGGTGGGGAAGGTGATAAGGCCCGTGATGCGGTTCTTGCCCTTCACATCTTTATGCGTTACCACTTTCACGACGCCGGGCATCTTTTCTGCTTCGGAGGTATCAATGCCGCGGATATTGGCATGCGATACCTGCGCCTGCACCAGAGCAAGCTGCAGCGTGCCGGCTGGCATCTTGAGCCCGAAGTCCGCGCCGAAATCGATGGTGCCGGTAACCTTGGCAATGGCCGAGGGCCGGGGATATTTTGAGCCCCATATCTTACCGTCTTTGGGCATTTTAAAAACAAGTTTTTTTGCAGTCAGCTCGCCGCGCAACACACGCGCCGCGTCCATGACAGCATCCACCAGGGGCTTATAGCCCGTGCAGCGGCAGGCATTGCGGTGCTTCTGAAACCAGTCGCGCACCTCCTCGCGGGTTGGTGAGGCATTTTTGTCAAGCAGCGCCTTGGCTGAAACGATAAAACCGGGCGAACAGAACCCGCACTGCGCTCCGCCGTGTACCACCCAGGCAAGCTGCAGGGGATGCAGGTTTGCAGGAGTTCCGATGCCTTCGATGGTGGTGATCCGGGCGCCGTCGGCAACGCGCTTCATCTTCATGACGCATGAGCGCACGACCTCGCCGTCGATGATGACCGAGCATGAGCCGCACTGGGCAGTTCCGCAGCCGATCTTGGTGCCCGTAAGCCCCAGTTGGCCGCGGATGACCTCTGCTAGCGATGCTTCGGGATCGATAATCAGTGTCTGTTCAACGCCGTTGACAACGATACTTTTCTTGATCATAACCTCACTCCTTTTTAATGGCTGAAGAGTTCCATGATAGAGCCGGAATCAATTGGCAGGATCCGGCATGCATACATCAATTATTGCTTGCAACGAAAAAACCCCCGGAGGAATCCGCAGCGCGGTCACGGCACTATACGGCGCGTTGGAATGCTCGACTTTCAGTGCAGGGAAATGGCAGCAGGGATGCGGCTGGTCCGGCAGGCATGCGATATGCCTGGCAGACGAAGCAGTGACTTCATAGTTCCCCTTACCAAATCCGGGAGGCATGGCTCTTTCGGGCCATACCCTATCGGCTGCAGTTCCATGACTGGCGTTGTAGGTGCCTGCAACTCGGGGTTTTTATGATGTCGTTATATTGCCGTGCCTAATAAAAGTCAATGAAAATTGCCTGCCTACGGCCTGATGGTCACTTGCGGCAGGCCAAGGCACGCCCCGTGTCATCGACAATTTTTAGCTATTTACAATGGTGTGCAATGCCCCCTGTACTGATTGAGTTAAGGACGAACAGCATTCCTTCGAATCCGCATGCCGAAATGAACTTGACAGTTTCAATCTTGTGTAAATTGAGAATTGGGATGATATTTACAATAATATCTTGGGTCAGTGCTTATCAGCTAAAAATTCCACATTACGGCTCTCATGATGGACAAAACAAAATCCCGAAAATTCAACATTACCAAACCTAACATGCAATAAATTGAGTGGTGTAGTGCATTAAAGAAGTTGATATCAAATAGTGTGGGCTTTTAAGAAAATATGCCTGACCACCATATGTAGTGAAAACCTTTTTGTTTGTCGCCGCAATTCCACAACAACGTCATCTGGCTGGTATTTGCTTCCGCCTCAACCGCCCTACGGATGTATCCAATTATTCAATTTACAGACTTTATTATTCCATTGAAAGAACCTAAGTCTAATTAAAAAACATATTTTAAGCTGCTTTTTTAAACTATATGCTATGTGTATCCCATAAAAAAAAGCGGTGCCGTTTTTGACTCCGCTTTAATTTTATTCCACCCTTAGAAAGAGGGTGAGCTATTCGTAGTGACCACTGCGTGGAATGCGCCGCTGCATTTTTGTATGCATTCCCAACCTTATTAATGTGCTGCGTACAAAATACCGCCGCTGGTTAGATAGGTAAATATACTATTTGAAAAAACACCGTCCCAATCACCGGTTGCCGGGCTTGTGGCGCTTCCATCCATATTTGTGTCTCCTCCGTGAGCGTCATCTTTAATGGATGTAAAGATGGCGTTATCGAGATTGGCAATGACGGCAGTGCCCCCTAAGTCTACTCCACCACTGGGCAGACTGAATTTTACAACCACTCCGTTAGCAACCGTTAAAACAATATCTTCGGAGATGGAAAAACCATCATCAAACACATAGGGAACTCCATTATTGCCCCAGCTGCGGTTCTCAGTAATTGCCGTGCTGTTTGGAAGCCAAATTCCGTTATAGTCATTGCCTGCGGAAGCGTTATCCGGGTTAAAGAATGAGTTTGAGCCGTCGATGCTGAAATCGGGGCTCATCCATAAAGGTCTCGTGTTATCATAGAAAATATTGTTGGTAACGGTTGTCGGATCATGGGCAGCCATAACGTCCAAACCGGCATGCTCGCTATGTGCAAAGGTGCAATGATCGATAGTTGCTTTGGCAAAATGAATATCAAGCATCGGACTGTCCTCGTAATCCGCGGGGCTGAATCCTCCATACATTAAATCGCAGTAAACAAAATCACTTGTGACACTGTCACCGGCTGGACTGATAAAAAAATGCCCCCAATCGCCTTTAGCCGGTGCGGTTGATCTGCGGTTGGTATTGCCGCCCTTTGAGTCGTCGGCATAGGAGGTAAATGTTATATGCTCATCAGGAGTGCCTATGGCTTTAATAACCCCCGTATCCCCCCCTACTATGATGGGTTGGCCTATAGCAACGCCGTCTGCTTTGGCGATTTTGACAATCGTTCCAGCCTCAATAGTCAGTGTCGCATTTTCGACTATTACACTGCTGTCGATTACATACAGATTGTTGTTTGTCCAGGTAGTGTCCGTAGTTATCAAACCGGAGACATGAACGATATGAAGCCTTTTGCAGGACGGCAGCACTAAAAGCGTCAAGGCTAAACCAATAAAAAAAACCTTACTCTTCACCATGATAAACCTCCCCCATGTTTTTTGCTTAGATTGAAAACTCAACGCTATATTATTACATGCAAAACCTTCATTTTCATTTCTCCGTGTAGTATGGATTTGAAGGTTCCGCAAAAACTGCTGTTAACTCTCTTTGGTATGGAATATTCTATAGGACGTGCACGGTTGCGTGTCAAGATAAATAGCGGCGCAAGAGGTTGTCTGCGGTTTTGGAAATGTTACTCCGACTCTGCATATGACGCATCACGATATCCTGTGCCCGTGCTTACCCGCCTAAAAACTCCACATTACGGCTCAGGATGGATAAAGCAAAATATCGAAAATTCAAGATTACCAAACGTAACATGCAATAAATTGGGTGCTGAACTGCCGTGAAAACGTTATCACCCAATGTTTAATTTTAATAAAAAGGCCCAACCACTTTATACGGAAACCATATCAGGCAGCGCTTTCCAAATCATATTGCGAGTCCCTCATGAAGGGGTTTTGTTTGCATGTTGTAGTTTTTTTATTTTTACAATATTATATCGACAAACAAGGAAGTACTACGCTATGAAAAGGGGTATTCAAAAAAAACCGCCCTGCTGGTTCCCAAAGGGATTTACATCTTTGAGAGGGCCGCCGTATATTTAAGCCTAAACAGTTGTCAATGGATGGATTAAGTTCGGGGATTATACCTTTTTAACGGAGGATAGTTGATGAAAAAGATGGTGGTGATGACATGTATGCTTCTTACTGTGTTGAACGTACTCGTATTGCAATGCTTCGCAGAAGATCTAATTAATGGGTGCTACGGCAATATGTTCAAAAGGTTAAGAATTGTTGAGAGTGATAATGAATGCAAACAATATGAAACATCCATCCAATGGAATGCAACTGGGATACAAGGGGCTAAGGGTGATACGGGATTGCCGGGGAGCGCGAAGGCTTGGGCATGGGTGAAGGCAGACGGCAGCATAGTAACTCACGGAGGGGAATCCACAATAATAATAACCAAGATTGGAACGGGCCAGTATTGTATAGAGACCAACCCGGATATTTTAAGCAGCTACCATGTTATTATTGCCACGCTTCAGGGGGCGGACCTTTCTCCGGGGTTCATTAATGCAAATACAGGCTGGGGGAGTGTTTGCAATCCTCACGGCGGCTACGGTGTTTTCACAGCTAACACGGCAGGTACGGCGGCAGACAAGGCCTTTGGTGTTGTAATCCCATAAATTCCGGAAATCTCAGCTGAGATAGTGTCATGGCCGCCGGCCAAAAACCGGCGGCCTTTTTCGTTGTGCGTAAACCCCTGGCGTTGTCGAACCTGAGCTTCTGCTCAGTTTGAGCAGACCACACAATCCAAGCCACCCGCCGCACCGCGAGATATTTTGAACAGCATCCAAAGCAGCAGCCCCCCCCTATATTGTGCCCTTAACAGTCCGCTAAAAACTCCGCATTTCGGTTTTTAATATAGAGCATTTTTCTTTTTACTATAGTGGGTTTTTCTATTCTGTCATCTCGACCGCAGCGAGAGATCTTAGGCTGCAAAAACATTTAAGGTATTATGATTTCTCCCTGTGGTCGAATGACAATATGGCTACAGTTTTCAAAAAATGCTCTGGCCTGTTGTCGACTTATTTTATTCCATGTTATCAGAAGAAATATTTGCTCTGTCAGATTAAGTTAAACCTGCATTCTGTGCGTGTAGCATTAAAAACGGACTGCTACAGAAATCAAAAATCTTGGGCTGGCAAACAGCAAAACCTGATTGAGATGATGAAACCCGATAATAAAACAACACACTTTACATACCTGTTACCGCCCTTGACAAAAGGCAATTTTGACGGTATATTGGCTTTGAATCCAAATTCAAATACTTCTGTTTTTAACTGCCAGGAGCCCCGAATTTGACTCTCAGCGAAACACTGTACACCCTTGCCTATTGCGTCTTTGTTGTTGGGGCTGCCCGTTCGTATCGTGATAGCGGCAGTCGGCTCTCGGTTCTGATAATGAGCTGCGGCGTTCTGGTTGATTTTCTGGTAAGCATGCTGCCCCTGATGGGCGTTTCTGCGCTTAAAATGAACCTGCCGGGAACCAATGCCGTGATTGTTTTCGGCATAGCGTTCGGCTTTGTCGTGTGGCTGCTGTTTCTTGCCGCCCTCTGGCTCCGCAGAGCCCGTCGGCTGTCTGCTTTTCATGCTATCATAACATTGACACAGGTTGCCTGGTTTATCGATTTTACAGCTTTTCTTTACGGTATTTATAAATTTCCTCTGCATGTTTGAGGAGCATAATATATAAAGGAGGTATCATGATCTATGATGTTGCGGTAATCGGAGCGGGCCCTGCTGGGCTGATGGCGGCAAAAACGGCAGCTGAGCTGGGATTGAAAACGGTGCTACTTGAAAAACGGCAGGATGTTTCGCGCATAACACGGGCCTGCTGCGAGCAGCTCATTATGGACAAAGACTTTCAGGGCGATACGGTCCGGCTTGAAGCCGGCAAAATCGTGTCACTGAACAACGGCTTCCGTGTCGAGTATGGCGGCCCGACCGTTGATGTCACCGACAAGTATTTTATTTCCCCTGCGGGCCGCACCATTCATTTCGCCTATCCTGACCGCAGCCCCATCGTCATAAAAATCGACAAGGGGCTCATGCTGCAAAAACTATGGGGTGCCTGCGCTGCAGCGGGCGTTGATATACGCTCAGGCGCTCATGTCAATGGCGTTCGAGACAACGGCAACACGGTAGAGCTGTCCGTCACCTGCGAAAAAAAAAGCGAAACCATCAGCGCACGCAAGCTTGTCATTGCCGATGGCGTCAACTCGCGAACCGCGGAGCGGATGGGTCTGAACAGCAAGCGCCAGTGTTTTGCCTCGGCCCTGTGCGTGATCTATTTTCTCAAGGGGGTCAAAGGCTTTGAGCGCAGCGCTCTGAACACCTATTTCGGCAGAGCGTTTTGCGGCCTTGCTCCTATTACCATGAACACCGCTCTCCAGGGTAACGATGTGGCCTGCCTGGTCGTCATCGGCAATAAAAACAGCCCGCCGGAAAAACTTTTTCACAATATTACCACAAAGGGAGCTCTTGCTCCGGCGCTTGGCAGCGCAGCTGTTGTCGGGAAAACCGGATGCGCCGCGCGGGCCTACACGTCGCTGCGGGAGCCCTTCCGCGGCAATGTGCTGGTTATCGGCGATGCGGCGGCCTATGTAGAAGTTGAGATGCAGGGCGCCCTTGCCTGCGGCTTCCGCGCAGCACGCGCCGTTGCCGGTGAGCTTGCGGGCAGTAACGGATTCGGCCAGTACACTGCGTGGTGGCAGGAGGCCTTCGAGTTCAACGGCGATGACTACCTGCAGGTTGCGCAGGGGTTTGCCCTGGTGCCGACCTACACTGATGAGGAGCTTGACTATCTCTTTGGACTCATCGAGGGCGAAATTCTTGAAGGGACCTATAACCAGTATAAATCTCCGCGGCTCATGTGGGGAGCTATTTTAAAGCATGAAGACCGGATACGCTCTGAACGGCCTGAACTGCATGCAAAGATAAACAGCCGCGCCAAAACAACGCTGAGCGATATGCTCTAGGTCATTTAGCTACATGGTGCAGCCGAATTGTCCATTTCGACAGAATAGATAAACCAGCTAAAAAAAAGTTACATACTCTGGAGCATGTAACTTTTTTTGTCACTATTCAGCCCCCCCCCGACCTTTGTTGGTTAATCGTTCTTCCCTCCCCTTGTGGGAGGGACTGAGGGAGGGGGCCTAAAATATGTTTTACTCCCTGTCAATGTACCCTATAGCTGCTTTTCCGGCGACGGACAAAATTTAGGATTTAAACCCCCTCCCTGTATCCCTCCCACAAGGGGAGGAAAAAAAACAAAAACCTAAAAAGGCGCAGGGGCCTGCACCTACCATATATTTTAGTATCCTTGATCATTGGCAGTTTTGTGTTAAATATTTGATGTTCAGCTTTCTTGAACCTTGTTACCTGAATAGTTACGTTTTTTTTAGCCTTTTAGCCGCCGTGCTTTAGCTGATGTTTGTTGCTCGCTTTTGCGGGTTTTGCCTCCCTGTACATGGATGGACAGAAAACATGGTCTTAAAACCGGCTGAAAATAAAACGACAAACACGCCGGCGAGCACCAGCAACTTTGGATTATTCCGCCGCACTCCGACTGCCGCACATTAAAAAATTATATCAAAAACCTTATGCGTTTTTTCCTCGCCGAAGGCATCGATCATAAACGGATAGCCCGGATCATTTCCCTTCATGAGGGTGCTTGTTGCGGCTCGTTTTTTTGCGTAATGCTCAAGGTCGGCTGCCTTTTCCACCGGACCCGCTTTTTCCCAGAGTTTTATATACGCCTTAATATAGGCATCCGTGATCTGCGGGACGAGATGTATCCCCTCTTCCTTAATATTTGCAATAAGGCTGTAGGGCGACAGGGTATAGATCGTTTTTGACGGCAGCGTAACGTCTTTATTGATGATCGTTTCCCCGAGCACCTCAAGTGCGTCAGCTTTCAGTTCGTTGACTCCTTCAATATAGGTGTCGGCATAGTCCTGATAGAGAACCGTGTCCATCAGGGGAACGAAATCAAAGATCGGAACGTTCATGACATAGGGGACTATGGTCAGATTGCCCCAGAGAATGGGGAAATTGTGCTTTTTATCGGGCCATGCCATAACGGTGGCCTCCACCACTTCGGTTTCGAAGATATTTATTGTGCACAGAACGATTTTTTCAAACTTGTCGGCCTTGAAAAGCTCGATGTCGACAGAGCCCCCCTCGGTTTTTATATGCTGCAGTTGTGGATCAAGAGCAATGGGCTGCAGGGGCAGCGCTCCGAGACTTTTTTTTGCCTCTTCTGCAAACTGTATTGCTTCTGACATGGAAGTTCTCCTTATTAAATTGTTTTAGTCCTTATTGATCATGATGCTGCGCAACCCGGTTGCCACGCATCAGGGCTCGATGATGGAAATGGCAGTTGCCCCCATCTCTTTGCCCAGGTATTTGTTCAGCGATCCGGCGCCGGGGTCGTTCTCTTTGTATAGTTCCCGGATGTTTTTTCTCCGCTCATGCACGAGCTTCATATACGGAGAATTGGGATCCTGCGGCTCTGCTTTTTTCCACATTTCGATCCAGGCTTTCAGGTAGTCACGGGCGCAGTTGGCAAGCATTTCAATATTCTCTTTGGTTTTTTCCACAGAGCCCGTGATGATATAGGGTGAATGGATTGCCCGTACCCAGTGGAACACGCTGCTTTTCAGGCCGGGTATGGACATGATGTAATTCATGTACAGCTCTTCAAGGGGCTCATAGTAATATTTGTTCAGATAATCGCTATTTCTTCCCGGATCATCGGCGGGCATAAGATCGCAGATGAAGAAGATATGCTCTTCCGACTCATCCCAGTCCATTATAAAATAGGGGATATCATATTCCTTGGAAGGTGTCAGGACCAGCACATCGGCGGTCATAATCCCGAAGAAAAGCGAGCTTGATATGCCCAGCTTATCGATTTTATCCGCCGTATAGGCTCGGTAATAGGAGGGCTCGTTATCGATTTCGAAATTGTGGAGGCTCGTGATATCCTGCCCCTCGAAGGTGAATATCTGTTTCGGGCTGGCCACCTGTATCATTTCCGTCAGTTCATCAAGTATGGGGTAGAACTTGGCCCGCGCGCTTTCCGTGGCGCCCGCGGTACCGGTTTTTAATTTAGCTTTCGCTTTTGCGCCGGCGCCCACGACAATGGTAATGGCTTTTTCAGGGCATCCCCGCTCGCAGGTGCCGCACTCAAGGCATTTTTCCGGGTCCGTCATAATGCACAGCCCGTCTTGGATCTCCAGAATTTTCATGGGGCAGGCATCAATACAAAGCCCGCAGCCAATGCAAAGACTTTCATCCACTTTAAAAATTGAAGCTGCATTTTCAGTAGTCATGTGTAACATCGCCTCCTAGTAATAAATTTATTGATTCAGATTGCTCTATCAACGAGTAGCAACTACAACCACATTTTTATGGGCACCTGGTAATCCTGAAGCAGCATTCATCATCGCCTGCGGGCATGTGTTTCATCCTTTCCCAGCGGGCTACCTTGTATTTTTCCCCCAGGGTACAATCCAGGTCACAGAGCAGAGGGCAGGGGTCAGGCAATTTATACTTTCTTGTCGCCTCAAGATGCGGGCATTTCTCAAGATGTTCATACCAGGCAACATCCCCCTTTTCTTCCAGCTTTTCCACCCAGAGCTTCCAGCCCATTGCCGGGAACATATCTATTTCGGCCATCAGGATATCGCCTATGTTCTTGCCCTCAAAACGAGCGGCCCGCAGCTTGAAATTTTCTTCATAAACTGCTTCATAGATCGCTTTCCCTTTTTCCGGACCGTAGACCTTAACAAGCGACTGATACTGCATCGGCGCCTTTAAAGCCGCCATCTCAACCAGCATATCCCTCTGCTTTTCCCAAGGGATTTCTTTTCCAACAACTTTCGTCATGATAGCCTCCTTAATAAATTAAGCAGCACGTGACATCATTACCAGCACCAGTCCATACCGCCATCAACGCTTAGGTTTTGGGCCGTGATATAGGCTGCATCATCAGAGGCCAGAAAGGTAATAGCCCCGGCGATATCAGCTGCCGTGCCGCAGCGGGGTATAAGCAGCTGCCCGCTTGCAATCGACTGTTCTACCAGCCAGTCGGCAAAGGAATCTTTCTCCATCATCATCTCTTTTTCGACACCGCTGTATATCTCGGTTGCAACGATCCCCGGCGCAACACAGTTTACCCGTATGCCCATGGGGGCAAGGCATTTGGCGAGTGTTTTCGTGAACATGATGATCGCGGCTTTAGAAGAGGCGTAGGCCCCCGACATGCCTTTCGCGCTGCGGGCTACAAGCGATCCCAGCGTCACTATTGCCCCCTTGGTATCATTGTTCATCATATTCTCAGCGCAGGCTCTGCAGAAAAAGAATGAACCCCGCGTATTTATGTCATACACGCGGTCCCATTCCTCGACGCTAATTTCAAGGGCTGAAGACTGCGTTTCGCTGATGCCCGCGTTTGACACAGCGATATCGATCGGTCCAAAAACGCCCACAGCTTTTTTTATGAGTTCATTAATTGAATCCGGATCAGCCACATCAACGCGAATATACGCAGCTGTCCCGCCGGATTCTGTAATTTCTTTCGCCACTGCTTCACCGCTTTCCTGGCTCCTGTCAGCAATAATAACCTTGCCGCCTTCGTCGGCAAATCGGCGGGCAACACCTTTGCCGATGCCGGCTGCCGCTCCTGTAATAATGATATGCTTATTTATAAATCTTTTTGCACTTTGCTCCATTTATATCTCCCTATATTGGTTGTTGTAGTAACAGTTGGCTACGCAACTAGTTACTTTTTATAATAATTTCCCGTTTGTCAAATTCTCATGAACCTTACGAAGTACATCCTTGCAAATCTGAAGATGTTCAAGGGAAATATCTTTCATGGCGCATAAGCCGTTTGCAATGCCCAACGGTATCAGTTCTTGTTCCAATTCTTTACCTTTATTGGTTAGATAAATACGTTTTTGTCTTCGATCTATTTTATCAGGCACACGCACAATAATGTTGCGCTTCTCAAGTCCGTCTATTTGACGCGTTAAAGTTGTTTTATCTTTACACATGCCATCTGCGAGCTGCTGCTGAAATTGGCCGTTTTCTTTCCACAGCAGCAGCAAAATCATCCACTGCTCAACGGTTATATCGTAGTTGGCTTTTGTAAAAATATTCTGTAAACGGCATAGCTGGGCTCTTGCTGTCTTGTCCAGAAGATACGATAACGAATCATTTATGTTAAATTCTTTTGTATAGTCCATTGTTGAGATAGCCAAGCTAATATTTTTACAGTTAATGATATTCCAGGAAACATCAGACGTGCAGCCCTCCGACAAGGTCCGCTGCAGCATCTGAATTAGTTGAACTTACAACTATAAAATTACACCATACAATTTCTCGTGTCAATAAGTAATTGTCCGCAGATAATACGAATCTGCTTCTTTTCTCAAAAAACCTCAAGAAGGAATCATATATCGGGTCTAAGCATAGCGGCATGCAATCTATCAACAAAACCTTGCAGGATGGGAACATACGGGACCAGCTTTATTTGTTTAAACATAAAAACAAAACTGCGCACACCAATCTTGATGCTCTCGTAAAAAGTCAAAATTCAACAAAGCAGCCATACCGTCGAACACCGGTATCTGAAAATTTCAGATAGTTACAAAGCCCTGGCACCGGTTTTCACCGGCCTGCAGACTGTGTACGAGGGCACCAAGGTTTCTTCATAAATAATCACATGCAATCGCATACACACTTGACAGCAAACAAGAAAGCCTATACATAATAAAACGGCTATTGGCTTTGAAGCCAAATTCAATTTTTTCCACGAGAAGATAGAACTACGCCATATCAAAAGCGAGCGGTCGGATTTGCATGCAAAGATCATCAGCCTCAGCGGTGCGACACTTAGCGATATGCTGTAAGAGAAAGGAGAGTAGCTATTGGCCGAACAGGATAAGAAGGCGCGTATCTTGAGCGCTGCGATGAAGATCTTCGCTTTTAAAGGATACCAGTACACCACGGTCGCCGAAATCGCGCAGGAGGCAGGAGTCTCAAAGGGTCTGGTGCATGTCTACTTTGCAAGCAAGCTCGACATACTGTTTGAGGTCATTATTTTTTTTATTGAAAGTGTCAATGCGCTTATTGAACAAAAAATCGCGCAGTGCACGACGCCGGTGGAGCGGCTGCATGCCGTATTTAATGGACTCATGGAGCTGATGTCGCAAAACAACAAGAATCTCTACTGGGGGCATATTCTCAAAGAGGTACTCCCGGATGCCGAAAAGATGAAGGATGCCAAGCTGGAAAAAAAATATGCCCGGATTATCGCAGGCGCCAGACAGATGCAGTTGACCCTGGACAGCTTCATTGCCGACGGCCAGCGGCAGGGTATTATCGATACATCGCTGAAGCCACAGGTCATCCGCCAAATCATCGGCGGCTCAAGCCAGATGCTCTACCAGGGGCTGTTGCTTGAAAGCCATGGCAGGCGCATTATGGGTTATACCGAAGAGGATGTACAAGCGGGTATCACCGCTTTAATTGACAAGTTTGTAGTAAAAAAAACATGAAAGGCCAGACGCCATGACGGAAAGCTTATCAGGTGACTTTAAGAAGGCTCTAGAAGAAATCGTGGGCTGCAACTATGTGACCGATGATCCGGTTACGCGGTTTACCTATACGCAGGATGCAAGCCTTTTTGGCGGCACGCAGTCAGCGCTGGTTGTGCGGCCCGGTTCAACCGAAGAGGTGTCGCGCATTGCGGCTCTTGCCAACCGCCACCGCGTGCCCCTTGTGATGCGCGGGGGCGGGGCCACAATTTATGGCCAGTGCAAGGGCGACCCGGACCGCACCGTGCTGCTGGACATGACGCGCATGGACCGCATAATTGAGGTCAACACCGCCGGCATGACCGTCACGGCTGAAGCGGGCATCATCATTGACAAACTCGTGTATGCCTGCAAAAAAGAGGGCTGCTATGTGTATGCGCCTTTTGCACCGGTGCATATGGTATCCCTTGGCGGCTGGATGTCGGGCGCAGCGGGGTCGGCGAGCCTGTGGCCTGATATCGTGAGCATCACCGTGGTGCTCGCCGACGGCACCATCGTCAAAACCGGCGGCGGCCCCGGCACCAATGTGCATCAGCCTATATTTTACAACCGCAATCTTGGCGGACCCGATTTTGCAGGGCTTTTCATCGGCGACGGTGGCTCCTTCGGCATTAAAACCGAAGCAACGGTCCGCATCACGAAATATCCGCCCCTGATACGGGCAGGCATCTTCGCCTTCGACGAGATCGAGCCGGCGCTGGAGCTGGTGCGCCTGCATGTGGAGCGCCGCACGTTGCAACGTTTCGATCCGATGATGGTTTTCGCCGCCGGGGCGATGAAAAATTTCATGGGAGATGACGACGAGGTGGCGCCGTTTACCGTGCAGGCCATGATACAGGGCCATGACGTGGCAGAGCTTGAGGCAAAGCTTGCCTTTTTAAACCGGCTTGCCGAGCAGTGCGGCGGCGGGCATAACTTCCTGCTTGATGCCATGGCAGAATCAATGGCAACACCCAGTGAGGACAGCGAGATGGACTGGATGGCCATCTTTAATTCCTTCGGCCTGCCTGCCTGGCTGCCCTTTACCCTGCCGCGCCAGGGATTTGCCGGGGTATATAAAAAGCTTCTTGCCTGGCGCGATGAGCGGCTCAAAGAGGCTGACAGGCTCGGCCTGCACCTGCGCACGACCTGGGATATGTTCATCCCCACAGATGCCAGTACTCTCATTGGGGAAATCGACTGCTTCTTTACCGATGTCGATAATCCCGAAGCCATCGTATTTATCCGGTCGCTGATGGCCGACTTTCAAAAGTATGCCCACAGCCTCGGGTCCATAGACGTTTACAACCAGGGCTTCATGGCAGACCTGAACGCTTCATGCTGGTCGCCCGGCTTCAAGCGCCTGTTTGAGCTGGTCAAAGCCTCCCTTGACCCCAATGGTATTCTGAACCCGGGGCAGTGGGTTGGAAGCTATCTTAACGAGCAAGGAGAATGACCATGACAAAATCTTCCATGAAAGAGCTTGAAAAAGTCCGGGGCTATATTTACAGCTGCAGAAAATGTGGTGTGTGCCGGTACAAGATGACGGGCAGGGTTCCCTATGTTTGCCCGGTGAAGAAGGCAAGCCCGGGATTCGAAAATTTCTCATCACGGGGGAAAATGCTGCTTGCGCAGGCGCTGCTTGAGGGGCAGATCCAGCCTTCGGCAGGGCTTGCCCGTGCAGCCTACAGCTGCACATTATGCGGCAACTGCATGACCCAGTGCGGCGCAACCGATCCAGACACCAGAAAACCCCTTGTGGACAACACGGCCGTTGTGGAAGCAATGCGGGCCGACCTGCTGCGTGAATGCCCCGATCTTATAGATGAAGCCTACCGCCGCGTGCTTGCCCATACCCGCCAGTACGGCAACCCCTGGGGCATGCCCCGCTCGGCGCGCGGCAAGTGGTCAAAGGGGCTCACGATCAAAGATGCGCAGAAGGAGCATGCCGATGTTCTGCTGTTTGTCGGATGCACCATGGGCCTGAATCCGGAACTTGCACGCCGGGCACATAGGGCGGCAGCGGTCCTGCAGGCAGCCGGGGTCGATTTCGCTATGCTGGGCGCGGCTGAACCCTGCTGCGGCAGCGTGCAAAAACGCATCGGAGACACGGAGCTCGCCTCAGAGATGATCTCCGGCAACATAAAGCTTCTCAACAACACCGGCTGCGAGACAATCGTCACGCTCTGCGCCGGATGCTGCAACATGCTGAAGGCACAGTATACGGGCCTTACGGCCAAAGTCTATCATCTTGTTGAATATCTGGCGCGGCTCATAAAGGATAAAAAAATCGTTCTTGCGAAAAACCGGGGGCTTACCGTCGCCTATCATGACCCCTGCCATCTCGGGCGGCATCTGGGGGTGTTTGACCCGCCACGGGCCATTTTGAAGGCGCTGCCCGGCATCACCCTTGTCGAACGGGCCGCCACCCGGGAAAACACCATCTGCTGCGGCGCAGGAGGCGGCATGCGCCTTTTTGAGGGCGGCGCTTTTGCGCAGGACATGGGCCGCGAAGCTGTGCAGGCTGCGCACGAGGCCGGCGCTGAGGCGATTGTGTCAGCCTGCCCGTTTTGCGAGACAAATCTTGAAGCGGCGGCGCAGGGGCTTGAAGCTCCTTTGCCTGTTTACGATATCATCGATTTGGTATATGATGGTGCTGGACTCACCGGCTAACAAGGTCCTTATTTGGCCAGTGGGTGTCCAGCGCAGAATAAAATTCTGCACGCTTCAAACCATTTTAAATTGAGGCAAGCTATGCAGAGCAAATGGAACCTTTCTAAAAAAGTAAAAATTTTCAGCGCCGGATTCATGGTCTTTTTTTTGTGCTCTTTTGTTTTTCTTGTCATAAGTGTGCAGAAAGTGCTTGTGGAGGGAAAGATGGCGGGTTTGCAAAAATCGGTTAGTTCAGCCCTTATGCTGTTAACGCGGCATGACGAGCTTGTTAAAAGCGGCAAAATGACCCTTGAAGAAGCTCAAAAGGCCGTGGCATCTGAAATTAAGAATGTTCACCTTGCAAAAAATGAAGCCTTCTGGATTCATGACAGCAGCGGTAAAATGATAGTTGAGTCGCTGCTGCCAGAGTATGAGGGCGCTGATATGAGCAGCTACCGTGATTCCGACGGCAAGCAGGCGTTTCTTGATATGACAGCCCTGGGCCGTGACAGAGGCGAAGGCGAAACAAGATACTACTTTAAAAAACCCGGCGCTGAGAAGCCGGTGAAAAAGTATGTCCACGTAAAAATGTTCAAGCCCTGGGGATGGGTGCTGGGAGCCGGCTTTTATCTGGATGATGCGATTGCGGATATGAGCGGCGCCCGTAATGTTGCCCTGTTGATCCTGGCGATATTTTCAGGCGCCGTCACCTTTGCTTTTTATATTCTTGG
>Ga0114951_10001676_pt1 | contig 26714 bp, 24 predicted proteins | sample AM7aDNAmetaG_FD_88677 | JGI IMG/M metagenome (GOLD analysis project Ga0114951, IMG submission 88677) | Freshwater microbial communities from Finland to study Microbial Dark Matter (Phase II) - AM7a DNA metaG | ecosystem: Environmental > Aquatic > Freshwater > Lake | place: Finland: Lake Alinen... | reverse complement strand
CTAAATTAAATGTCGGCTGGAACTCATTAATGCGACTTTCATCAATGGATACCTCCATAACGTCAACAAGACGCGCAATAGCACGGTTTATTTTATTCATTTCAAGTTGGTTCACACTTTTCCCGCTTTTGATTTTCAGATCGATGAGATCAAGGTTTCCCCGGATAATGGCCAGAGGAGTACGGTACTCATGAGAGATCATGTTGATAAAGCGACGCAGATGTTCGACCTTTTCACTAAGCTGTCTGGTGCGATCAGTGACAATCTGCTCCAACCGTGCTATGCTGACCTGCTGGAACTCCTGCAACGTGATATCCGACATCATCACCAGAATACACTCTTTGCCTTTCAGAGTAATATACTCTCCAAAATACAGCACATGAATCGGTTCTCCGTTTTTTTTCCGGAACAGGAAGGGTTTGTTTACAATTTTCCCATGTTCATTGAGCGTGGTGACATAATTTTCATAATCTTCGTTTTGAATATAAAGGCGTAGATCTTTTAAAGTTTGTCCGATAACCTCTTCTTTTGTATATCCGAAGATTTGCTGCCACGAATCGTTGATATCGAGTATTTTACCATCATGAAGACCGCTGATACCAATAGCAACAGGGGAGTGATCAAAGATAGTTCTGAATTTGAGTTCACTTTCCCTGAGTGCATTCTGAACCAGTTTTTTATCGGTAATATCCTGTACAATGCCTAAAATATGACTTGAGTTACTCTGTTTGTCAAACATGAATGCACCGGTAACCCGAATCCAGCGCAACTCACCCTTTGCAGAGTGAATTCGGCACTCGAAAGCATAGCTCTCCTTTTTTTCTATTGCGCGTCTGACAAGATCCTCTATTCCGGTACGATCTTCCGGAATAATGTGATCGAAGAACATCACCAGTGACCATACCGGCGGAATGGTTTCGTAGCCGAAAATATGGGCATGCTCAAGCGTCCGGGCTGTGGTACCATTTCGCAGATCCATGTCCCAGACTCCGATATGACTGTTTTTAAGAATGAAATTTAGCCGTTCCTGACTTCTTCTACGCTCTTCTTCTATCTCTTTTCTTTCGGTTATATCGATAATGGTACCGATATAGCGTTCAACGTTTCCATCAATGTCAAACAAGGGTTGGCCTCGGGACAGGAGCCAGTGAGTGGAGCCGTTAAGATGAGAGATACGATATTCTACATAAAGCTCGGCTTTGTTGTCGGCGGACTTTGAAACGGTCTGGATTGCCATCTTCCTGTCATCAGGATGAATAATACTAGCCCAGAGTTCAAAGGATGGTATCAAGTTGCCCTTTTCAAGCCCGTACAACAGCCAAGTCTCATCCGACCAGGAGTTCTCTCCAGTGGTCGGGTTCCACTCCCAGATACCGGCACGCGCAGCCTTCAATGCCTGTTTCAGCTTTATCTTGCCATCGAGGATATTGTTCAGCACCTCCTTGCTGCTCGTAACATCAGTAACGGTTCCGGTGTAACAAGTTAACTGCCCGGCAGCTGTATAGGTGGGTACACCACGACACATCAGCCAGTGGATGGAGCCGTCCGGGTGTTTGACGCGATATTCAATATTTATCTTGAGCTCTTTGCTTGCTGCCGCCATGACTTTCTCAAATGTCAAATCACGGTCGTCAGGATAAATATTGCTTTCACAGAGCTTGTGAGTGTGCGACTGGCTGTTTTGTTCCAGTCCGTATAATTTCCATACGTTATCCGTCCAGATAACATTGTCGGTGTTGACGTTCCATTCCCAGACGCCAGTGTTCGTCGCTTCCAGAGCAAAAGTAAGCCTCTTTTTGTTTTCCGTGAGCTCACATTCTGTGTTTTTTTGATTGGTGATATCGATAATCGTTCCGAGGTAATGGGTCGTATTGCCCTTTTCATTTATCTGGGGTTTCCCTCGGGCCATGAGCCAGTGAATGGAACCGTCCGGATAAACGACGCGATACTGGATGTTCAGATCGGCTTTGTGTTGTACAGAAGCGGTAATACTTTTGATAGTCGATTGCCGGTCATCGGGATGAACGGTATTTGCCCAAAAATCAAACGTTATATTTTCATCGCTCCGTTTCAGTCCGAACAACGTCCAGATCTCCTCCGAGCAACTGTTTTTGTTGGTTGTCAAATCCCATTCCCAGACTCCGGAAAGTGATGCTTCCAGTGCCATGCGTAACTTTTTCTTGCTCTTGGCGAGCGCAATCTCTATTTCTTTGCGTTCAGTTATATCGATAATGGTTCCGATGTAACGATCAAGCTGGCCATCAGCGTCGTAAAGGGGCATGGATCGGGAGATGAGCCAGTGCACGGATCCGTCCGGGTGACAGGTGCGATATTCAAGAGAGGTTGAGAGCCCCTTGCTCAGGGCGTCGCGTATGATCCAGGACGCCATCTCCCGGTCATCGGGATGAATGGTATCAACACAGAGCTGATTGTTCAATGCTACACTCCTCTCATTCAATCCATACAACCTCCATACCTGTTCCGACCAGCTCAGTTCATCGGTTTTTGCATTCCACTCCCAGATGCCAGCATGCGAAGCATTCAATGCATGACCGTATCTTATTTTACTCTCATTCAGCTCTATTTCTTTGATTTTCTGATTGCTTATGTCAAAAATGGTTCCAATGTAATGGGTTGCACGACCATCTTTGTAATGTAAGGGTTTGCCGCTGGACATAAGCCAGTGAACAGAGCCGTCTGGGTGGCAGACTCGATATTCGATATCAAGATCGGTCCCCTTGCTGGTTGCTTCTGCGGCATCTTTAATTACTTTTTCACGGTCATCTGGATGAACAAGTGATGACCAGAGTTCAAAAGAGGGTTGTTGACTACTTCGATTCAGTCCGAAAAGAGGCCACATGGTATCCGACCAGAAAACGTTGTTGGTTTCCAGCTCCCGTTCCCAAACGCCAGCACGAGCGGCTTCAAGGGCCTTTCTGAACCTTGCCTGGTTCTTGGTGAGCTCACTCTCCATTCGTTTGCGTTCGGTGATATTGATACCGATGACCAGTACATACCATTGATCGTCAATGAATACCCGTTTGGCACGGATCAACAGCCATAAACAATGTGTTCCTCCCAGATAAAAAAATCTAACTTCACAACCATCGTCAACCCCGGTATGCAGAATGTTCCGGAATTTTTCCCTGAGTGCAGCACTGTCGTCCGGAGTAAAAAACTCAAATGGATCTATGCCTTGCATCTCATCATCCGTTTTGCCGAACATGAAATCACGGGTGTACTGATTCCACCTTTTCAAGTGCCAATTGGAATCAATAATAAACGTGGCGCCAGGAATCGATTCCAGAACCGCGTTCTTAAGTGCACATGCTTGCTTCGATTCCTTTTTAATAGGTTTTTGATCAGAAATATCCTGAATGGTGACGAGCAGTCGGATACGCTCACCTTCCGGTAGCGCTATCGGAGTGATCGTGACCTTTCTGACATCAAGTTCATCTATAAAAAAGATTCGTTTTCCGCTATGAAGAACCTCCTTGCTCTTCTCTTTGTGGGAAGCTGCAAGTTCCGGCAGTTGCAGTACAGTGGCGATCAAATCATAGACATTGAGACCGATGCACTCCTCCAGCTCTTTGCCGAACTGTGCGGCAAACAGGGTATTGGTATTGAGGATAACGCCTTCTGTGTCAATGAGATAAACTGCATCAGGAAGGGCTTCCAACAATGCAAAAGGGGAAATATCGATCTGATTGCAGTCTGAGATGATCTTTTTTGTGAACATCGGAATTTGGGATGATCAGTTTATGCTGTAGGCAGTCATCAAAAATAAAAATGAGGAGCCGTTAGGAAATCACCCCTTATTCTTCTTGCAATTCATACAAAAAATCTTTTTTGTAATATAATAACTGTAACAGAAACTAATGATCGGTTATTAATAGCCAACCCTGCAGGATTGGATGATTTTTGTAGTGAAAACGAGTGTCAATGCCGGATTCAGTGTTTTTTTCCCGGTTTGATCTATCGTGGAGAAGGGGGGATTACATGTACTTTAATCCGATCATACCCGCAGCAATAAACTGGTTGATCAGAAACAGGGAGTTGTTGACAATCTGAAATCTCAGAAAAGCATTGTGTGCATGTACTTCGCTTTTGCCAATGGCGTTACCGAATCCGTCATCTACGGCATACTGCATGAAAGAGGCTCCGGTTTGCGGATCACGGTAAATCGGAACCTGGATCAAGATGTTGACGGCAAGTGAGATCAGGATGAAGTACATCAGGGCGTGAAAACCCCAGTTCCAGGCAAGAAATGCGAAGACGGCGAATACACTGTCGATGATCGCAAATGCTACGAGAAAGGTCTTTTTTGTACCAATCATTACGGCAAGCGATTTCATACCTCCTTTGGCATCTCCCTCTTTCGACTTGAAGTCGTTCATGATGATGAGAGCAACTGCCATGAAGAAATTCATGCCGCCGAGCCAGATAACTTCAGGATGAATATCGCTGAAGAGCGCGTTAGCTGAAAGGTAGGTGATGAATCCATAGGAGAGTCCGACCGCAGGACCCGAAAGGAAGATGTTTTTTTTCAGTTTCAGGGGGGGCGCGGAGTATATAAAGCCGATGACAAGTCCTGAAAAAAGCGATGCTGAAAATATTATGCCACGCTGCCCGCCGATATGCATGCCAAGCCATGTGGCCATTGTAACTGCTGTAACGAGTACAATGCCCCAGTTCCATGCAGCCTCTTTTTTCGATATGCGTCCAGAAGGAATAGGACGGGTAGGTTCGTTCACCTTGTCGAGATTAAGATCATAGTAATCGTTTACTGACTGGCTGAATCCGGTACCGAGCGGGCCGTAGATAATAAAAAGGGCTAAAAGCATCAGATAGTCGTGTACGGTTGCCTTCATTGCACCGGAGGCCATAACTCCGGCAGCCAAGCAGGGAAACACACTGATCCATGTTACCGGGTCAAGAAGCTCAAGGTGACCTTTGATTTTATTGATAAAACTGACGCTTGCTATTGTTGACATGGTAATTAATTATTATCAGGAACGGTTCTACAACAATCCGGATGATGACTTGGCTTTTAGTTCAGTTGGACTTTTTCTGAGCCGAGCAGCCTCAAATAAATTTGTTTAACGTTATTACCATAAGTACCCCGCCAAGAAAAAAATTATTAGGAGCGAAAAGGGTCGTGAGGCAATTTTATTTCCCCATATTGATCGATTCCAAAAGGTATTTATAGCATTTTTTTTGATATAGCTATCAAGCATATCGATAAGCTCGTGCGCTGAACAATTGATGCTTTTCGCCTCCACAATCTCCATGCACTCCTCAATACTGTTGGCCGTCAGAACTCTGACGCGAAATACTTCATCAGTTTCAAGCTTTTCAATCAAGCCATTTGACTCTTCCGTTGTCATAGCGTTATTGTTTGATAGTCTGATATTGTTTGTTCCACTTGAAAATCCACAGTGAGTTCCCTGATGAAAAATTAAAAACTCATCGCCAGAGCCCAGCTTCTCTTTCGGTTGCGTCCACAGTTCCGTTTGCCCTGACATGCGGCAATTATCGGAAGTTGTCGACCCTGTTGTTGTATCTGTAGATATTTTAACAGGTGACCGGGAGCAGCATGCGGGCTCCTTTTTTTGCCTTTTCAGCCAATTGAAGGACATAATCACTTCATCTTATTTTATAGGGAAATCACAAAAGTTCACAGCCATCAGGAGTTGTTATCTACCAACTATTTTCTTTTTGAATTTAAAAATATATTATTTTTATTATAAAAGTCACAATAAATATAAACTTGTGTTCCAGGACGGTTAAGCCTATTTTTTTGTTGTGTTTCGGCTTTGTAAAGTAAAGTTTTGGCGCCGGATTCCGGTTTTCGTTATTCTCTTGTTGCGTGGGTTTATTGCGTAATATATCATATATATTATAATATGGTAGTCGATGTGGTTGGCCAACAATGGCATCATAACTCTGTGATGCAACAGTTAAATCGATAGTGTGATGAGGCTGCCCGTTAAAAAAATTTTGTTTAGTGCTCCACTCGAATTGAGTAATGATGAGCTATCCGGCACTAAAAAGCCCACTCTTCAACTCAAGGAAGAGTATGTCGAGAGCAGCAAGCCGGGTGAGCAGCTCTGTCAAGAGATTTTATGTGTCCGTTCGTTTAATGGTATTGGTAAACTTTATCTGCATACCGTTGTTGACACCAATTGCGGCTTTTCTTTTGGTATGCTAAGTGTCTTAAAGCTAGCTGGAAATGCTATAACGTTGTTACACAAAGCGGTACTGCCTTTTTATAAGAAGTGTCATCTGAGAATCGAGCAGATCATAACGAGTGAACGTCGAGAGTTTGGTGGCAGAGGAGAAAAATCCTATGAAAATTATCTGAAACTCAATGGCATCCTGCATCAGAAAATGAATTTTCAACATCAATCAAATACTTTTTTAGAGCGATTCAGAGAAACAACAGTAGAAAAATTTATCAAGTTAAAACTAAAGGAGTTAACTGTTTTCGATTCGATTGAAGCCATCCAACAGGATTTCGAAATATGGTTGCAGCACTATAACAATGAACCGCAACCAAGCAATGGCAACTATGGCAAAAGCCCGTCAGAAAGGATTGTCAAATATCTTGAAAGTATCAATATCAGCACTTAACTATATGAAAAAAAGCTGGTTAGATTTTTTCTGCGAAGTGTATCCATATTCTTTAATCAAACAAAAATAAAAGTCATGGCAAATGAAACAACTAACGAAGTTGTTAACACGGTTAACAATCTTATGGATGTGGTTGGAAAGCTTGGCCAACAGCAGATTGAGCTGATCACTTGCGGTATCAAATCTGCAACTGAGTCTATTGAGCAGTTAAGCAAAAATGCTGCTGAACTTACCGGTAATGTTGTCAATGCATGTAGTCAAGTGTTGACAAGCGTAACAGAGGCAATAACCCCCAAAAAGTAAGGTGTTCAATTGATTGGAAAGAGCATCATGCTCTGGCATGTGGCGCTTTCCATTTTACTTTCATCACTATTCCTCACAACCTATGTCCGGTACAGAAATTTTATCAATAGAACTCCCATCTGAAGGAGTTACAGGTCTGTCAATGATGGCTCCTGTGATCGGCTTGCCCCTTTTTCTTCATGCATTAAGCGGAGTTTTCGTTGCTGGCATTGGTGCCGCTGCGATATCAACTTTCATGGCTCCTTTCGCAAGAAAGATTTTACAGGCAACCAAAGCAATACCTCTCCTGCACCCTTCTGGTTTAAATCAGGCGGGAATGACAACATCACTTGTTGAACCAGTTCCGATTACCGTTTCTTTTCATGAGTCTGTAATCTGAAAGTGGAGAAACTCTTAATTCTTGTGTTTAAGGCTGTAACAGAAGCTGTATGGGTAAGCGCTTTTCAAGCTTCAGGCAATGAAGGTGTTCATCATTATTCTTGTCAGGGAAAACTTTTCAGAAGGTTATTGATTGTTGAATTTCTGAATGCTAATTATTGAAATAATAGCCATGATGATGGATGGGTGCTGTAAAGGACGCATGGGATTCATACATAAGAAAATGTCAATTGGTCCGTTAACTTCAATATCAAATGAATGAATTTGTGGCTCCCAAAAACAAGGAGTAGCAAGGGCAGTTTTTTAAATCTGTCAGTAACTGGGATTTTTAATCAAGCTAAATAAATACGACAATGATGTTTCAAGAGAGTATGGTAATACCCTCCCTCTACACAATGGATGAGCAGGTGCTCATTGAACGTTGGATAGAGCAGGAACCGGTATACAAAGAAAATGGTAACCTTAAAGATTCAAACAAAGTCGCGGAGATTGCACTTTCTTCTGTTCAGGCCCAGCTTCCTCTAGCTTCACTCATTCAGGAAGATGGCATTGTAGCAATTGGACGCAAAAGCTGGGATTGTCCTGTTAGCATGCGAAACAATCTTCTGTCTCCCATTCACATCATAGAAATTAAACCGGATAATGCTCATACTGGATTGTCATGTGTTGAAGCCTATTACGCTACCCTTCTGCCCGGTTACAATAAATATGCAGTCACCATCTCGTATGGCTCAGAAGATCCCAAAGGATATTTTGATTTAGCTATCGGCTCTTTCCTTGTTGACAATGCCGAACAGATTACAACTGAAGCATCAAAGGTTATACTTTCATGGTGGCAATTCAGGTTTCAGGAATTGAGTCGCAGCAGGTGGGAGGAGTTGTTACGAGAAGAGGTTTGGAATAAAGTGTAAACACCTGATGTAGTTATCTCATAACTTGTTGTCATCGATTGATGTCGGCATTCATTTTGTTAAACAAGCTCAGCCCCACAGGAAATTCAAGGAGAAACACAAGTTGCATGAAATCGTGCCGTTAAGCTGGATAAGGATTTATGGTATCCGTCCAGTTTTCCGGGACGTTGCTCTTCCTTTTTCCCTCACCCGATGGATTTTCAGTGCCGATTTTCAGTGTAGCCAGAGACCGGTTGTTCTTGGAATATCTGGGAGTGGCCTCCTAATAGTGTACTCTTTATCCAACGTTCAGGATAACACCTAAGCAAAGAGATTATTCCTCAGGCGGCCGGACGTGGCGGGTTGAACGGATGACTTCTGATGCTTTGTGGAGAGACTGTCGGGATTCTTCAACGTCGGGGCGAATATCGGCAAATTTGACAAGATCGGCCTGCTTAAGAAGATTCATGATGCTTTCAAAACCTGCAATGCCGAGCTTTTTCAGGTCGCGTTCGATCTCTTGGGTAACTGCTTCGAGTGCTCTGATACGGTAGTGGTTTTCAAGAAAAGCGCGCATGATATTGCTTAGCTCTTCATAGCATTCATGAGGCGGCATCCCTGCTGAAAGGCTTGAGCCGAGTTTACGAAGCTTTCGCTGAGCAACCTGGCCGGAATCGACCTTTTCAGCTCCTTTCAGCACAATTCTTTTAAGCAGAAAAGTCAGAAAAAGCACCAGTCCAGCAGCACCAATCGCTCCAAAAACAACGGGCATAATCAACATAAAGGGAATCTTCGGCTTCAGGGGCTGCTTGATAGGTCTGAGTTCACGCATTGATGAGTCGGTCAGCGCTTTTACAAACACTGATGACGAAGGTTGATAAAGCACTTTTTTGCTAACTCTTCGTACGGTATCACGAAGCACAACAGTAAATGGCGGAAGGGGTTGCTGGCCAGTGCCAAAAACAGCAAACTCAAATTCGAACTTCTCTTGGCTGCTACCTGGATACAACGTGGAAGAGAGATGTTTGGTGCTGATCAGCTCGAACGATCGTGGCGAAACGGTATCAATCCCATTGAGCCATTCAAGTGCGACAACCTCTTTCTCCGAATGGGGGATACTGATGGTGTAGCGAATACGATCGCCGACAAGGAGACTGTCGGGGGTAACCGTTACTGTTATCGGGGGCACGGTTCTTCCTGCTGCTGAAAAAACAGGAATGAAATTCATCGGGAGCAGTAGCAGAAAAAAAAGCCGCATGACAAGCTCCAACCTATGCCGTTTAAACCTTTCGTTCACGGTACCGGAAAAAAGAGTTCAGATCGCCAATAAAGGAGCGACCGGTATCAAGAAATACCGAATCAATGCGCATGCGCCGAAGCCTTTGGCGAAGCTCTTCGTGCTGTTGAGACTGCGCCTGGCTATAGCGCGCGATTTCACTTCGGCTTGCACCATCAACGGTCAACCGCAGGCCGGTTTCAGGGTCTTCAAGGTCAAGCAGTCCGCTGAGAGGAAGAGCTTTGTCGAGAGGGTCGCTGATGTGCACCAGAATAAAGTCATGTCGGGTATTAAGGAGCTTCATCCCCTTTTCATAGTCACTGTCGACAAGATCCGTCAAAAGAAAAATAATCTCCTGCCGCCTGCGGGTATAGCGGATAAAAGAGAGTGCCGCGTTGATATTTGTGGTTCGACTTTGAGGCTTGAGCCGAAAAAGTTCTTCGAGAATCATAAGCACATGATGCCGGCCTTTTCGTGGCGGAATGTAAGTCTCAACCCGATCGGTAAAGACCAGAAGCCCGACCTTGTCGTTGTTCTGGAGAGCACTGAAGGCAAGCACGGCGCTTACTTCGAGAGCAAGATCCTTTTTACTGTGCTTCAAGCTGCCGAAAAGCATTGATGCTGACGCATCTACAACAAGCAACAGGCTCCGCTCCCGCTCTTCAGAAAAAAGCTTGACATAGAGCTCGTGCTTACGTGCAGAGGTATTCCAGTCAATAGAACGGACGTCGTCGCCGTACTGGTATTCACGTACATTACTGAACTCAATACCCTTGCCCTTGAACGAAGAGTGGTATTCGCCGCTGAATAGCTCACTGGCCATGCGCTTCGAGCGGATTTCAACCCGCCTGATGATATGTTGAAGTTCTTTCAGATACTCTTCACTCTTTTCCATTGTTCTCTCCACCTGTTTTCAGCCGCCAGATATTATGGTACCTGCACGTGCTGGAGTATCTGCCTGATAATATCAGCGGGTTTTATATTTTCGGCTTCGGCTTCATATCCGGGCCTTATACGGTGACGAAGAGTATCATAGACAATTGCCTTGACATCCTCCGGAGTTATATAGGGGCGATGTTGCAGAAATGCGTGAGCTTTGGCTGCCAGAAGGAGAAAAATTGAAGCCCTCGGTGAGGCTCCGTATTCGATCATGGCTTCCAGTTCTGCCATACCATACTGTGCCGGTTTTCGGGTCGCCACAACAAGATCGACAATGTAGCGCTGCACCCTTGGATCAACATAAATACGGTCAATCAATACTCTTGCCCGAAAAATATCGTTAGACTGCACAACAGGCTTGACCGGTACTTTGCTGGCATTAGTCGCCGATTGAAGCATGATTTCCAACTCTTCGTCAAAAGAGGGATAATCAACAATTACCTTCATCATAAAACGGTCGACCTGTGCTTCAGGAAGCAGGTAGGTGCCTTCATGCTCAATAGGGTTCTGGGTAGCCAGCACAATAAATGGCTCCTGCAGGGGAAAGGTCTGGCTGCCGATAGTAACCTGCCGCTCCTGCATTGCTTCAAGCAGTGCAGACTGTACTTTAGCAGGTGAACGGTTGATTTCATCGGCAAGGATCACATTGGCAAAAACTGGTCCCTTGCGGGGATAAAACTCTAACTCCTTAGGGTTATAGATCATGGTGCCGACAAGGTCAGCCGGAAGCATGTCGGGAGTAAACTGGATGCGCTGAAACTTAAGGTTCATTGCTGCGGCAAACGTGCTGACAATAAGTGTTTTGGCAAGTCCCGGCACACCTTCAAGCAAAATATGGCCATTGACCAGCATGGCAATAAAAACCCGCCTGATCACATCGTGCTGGCCGATAATACGCTGAGAAAGCTCTTTTTCTGCATATTCAAGGAACCTGGATGCCTCAATGATCTGTGCACCCAGTTCTTCCAGCTCTACGGCAAGCTGCATAGTGCCTCCTCTCTTATACTGTTTCCCCGAATATTGACCTTAACTATTTGTACAAACCTCTGAAACCCACAAAAAGCAGTGCCATCCCCCCCATCGATGCCGGCCATGTATAGATATCAGGAATATAAAGAAAGCTGTTGAGCATCCCGATATTGGGGGCACACAACATTATTATATTCGCTCCGACAAGAATCAAAAGCAAACGGAGAATGTTTACTTTGACTTGTTGGGGTTTGCTCTTTTTGCCCGGATTGTTAGCTTGGCCCATAAATTTTATGAAATAAGGTATACCATGAATATTTTAGGTATTGAAACCAGTTGTGACGAAACATCGGGAGCCGTCCTTTGTGGCGGACGAGTATGCTCGAATATTGTGAGTTCGCAACGCTGCCATGAAATTTTTGGCGGCGTTGTGCCGGAACTGGCTTCAAGAGAACATGAGCGACTGATTGTTTCTATTGTGGATACCGCCCTGGCTGAATCCAATATAACAAAAAATGAACTTGATGTCATAGCCGCAACTGCAGGCCCCGGCTTGATCGGCGCTGTCATGGTCGGTCTTTGTTTTGCTCAGGGTATGGCCTATGCTCTCCAAATACCTTTTGTGCCTGTCAATCACATCGAAGCTCATATATTTTCGCCTTTTATCAATGAAGGTGCCGGGAACAGTGTTCCTGAAGGCGCTTATGTATCGCTGACGGTCTCTGGAGGTCATACCCTGCTTGCCGTTGTGGCGCCTGATCTTTCTTATAACGTGATTGGCCGGACGCTTGATGACGCTGCTGGAGAAGCGTTCGATAAAACAGGCAAGATGCTCGGCCTGCCCTATCCTGCAGGCCCAGTTATTGACAAGCTGTCAGAGAAAGGCAACCCGGCCTTCCACCTGTTTCCGCGTGCCCTCACCTCACGATCCCAGAGCAGTAAGAGCTGGCAAGGAAATCTTGATTTCAGCTTTTCAGGGCTGAAAACCTCTGTTCTTACGTGGCTGCAGCAACATAGTCCGGAATTCATTGAGTATCACAAAGCAGATATTGCCGCATCAATCCAGGATGCTATTGTCAGCGTACTGGTCGAAAAAACAATTGAGGCAGCAAACAGCAGGAACATTATGGCGGTTTCCATTGCCGGTGGAGTCAGCGCCAATTCGGCTTTGCGAAAAACCATGAAAGAGGCTTGTGATAAAGAAGGCATTGCATTGTATCTGCCTGATGCCATTTACTCTACCGATAATGCAGCAATGATTGCCACGCTTGCAGAACTGAAACTCTCGCGCGGCATGAACGCTGAGCACCGCTACAATGTGGCGCCTTACGCAAGCTTTGCTGCGGGGGCCAAGAAGGGCTGATTGAAATAGTTTCATCCCACCTGTTAGATTGATTGGTATTCCCAACCTAAGGGGAAAGCGGTATTGTCATTTCTCCAATCTGTTACATCGTTGTAAACAAAGAGATGGATAAAAAAAGGTATAGAGTCTTTTGGTATATTAGTGCGTCAATATTTCGCTATTCTTAAAAAAGATAAAAGAAGCTTTATTCTTATAACCGCAAAAAAATTATGACAATATTTCTCGGCTACGTTGACACCCTTTTTAATTCCTTGGAGCATTTTTGGGAGAATAAGCGCACGGAGCGAACTGCGGCGAATGTTCTGATCATTGCTTTTCTCGGAACACTCGCCCTCATAGAGCTTCGCCGCCAGGGATTAATGCCGGAAGAACTTGCGGCCATTGTACCATCAAACCACTATTACGCTATTAATGTGGCATTTTCTATGTTGCTTGGCCTTGAAGTTCTCGGATTGGTTTTCAGCCTTTCCAACTCGGTTGCAGTTTCGATTGGAAAACAGTTCGAGATACTGTCGCTCATTCTGCTTCGGCACTCTTTTAATGAATTCATCTACTTTCACGAACCTCTGACGTGGACTGAGGCTTCAAAGCCTGTGTTGCACATCCTTTCCAATGCCAGCGGTGGCCTGCTGATTTTTCTTATGATAGGCATCTATTACAAACTTCAGCAACACCGCGCGATTACGCAGAGTCCTGGTATTACAGCAAACTTTATAGCTTTTAAAAAGCTTGTGGCGCTTCTTCTCTTGTTCATTTTCAGCGGAATCGGTATCACCGATGCTTATTATTATTTGAATAGCCGGTCGACATTTGATTTCTTTGCGATATTCTATACGGTTCTTGTCTTCAGCGATGTGCTGCTGGTGCTGGTTTCTTTACGCTACAGTTCAAGCTATCAGACGGTCTTTCGCAACTCCGGCTTTGCCGTTGCCACTGTCGTTGTCCGGCTTGCACTTACTGCTCCGCCATATTATAATGTTCTCCTTGGTGTTGGGGCAATGGTTTTCGCGATCGGCATTACTTTCGCCTACAACAGGTTCGAAATAAAACCGATTATTATATCGTCACCAGTACGATTACCGAAAGAGAGCAAATAAAGGCGGCTCCTCTACCTGTCAGCCCCACGATAGAGGGGTGTTGCTTTTTTTTGTGTCCATGAACAAGCTTTTTTGTATGTTTAAGGACAAGGTATTCTATTACCACTGTAACGGTTTTATGACGGCAAGAACGTAATTTCTTATAAAATATAGCGAAGACAATAAATACATTACATTATTGCCCACAAAAAACTGTTACGTTTTACTTAATATCACAACGCTGCTATGCATACTATGATACTGTCTTTATTTCTTTTCGCACCTCCAGTCGCAGGTCAGGCTGCACCAAACCCATTGATTCAGATTGTCCCGTTAGTCCTTATCTTTGTTGTCTTTTACTTTTTCATGATCCGCCCACAGCAGAAAAAACAAAAGGACAGGGAAAAAGTGCTTGACAGCCTGAAACGAGGTGACAAGGTTGTCACTATTGGTGGCGTTCATGGCACCGTTGCGGGAATTGATACGGAAAAGAAAACGGTTCTTGTTCAGGTAAGTGATACCACAAAAATCAAGTTCGACCGCACCGCCATTGCAAATATTGAAAAACAGGATGCAGGCGATAAACTTACGACCAAAGAGTAATCAGATATAATGCAGCCAACACGCGCAAAACTGGTACTGGAAAACGGCTCTGTCTACAAAGGTACCGCATTCGGCAATATCGGAGAAGCAACCGGAGAGGTAGTTTTCAATACATCGCTTACCGGATACCAGGAAATTTTGACCGATCCTTCTTACGCAGGTCAGATGGTCGTGATGACGTACCCTCTGATAGGAAACTATGGTATCAATCCAACCGATAACGAATCGGGAAAAATATGGGCTTCCGCCTTTATTGTCCATGAGGTATCGCGGATTCACAGTAACTTTGAGGCGTCGCAGAGTTTAGACTCCTGTCTCCGGGAAGCTGGAGTGATGGGACTAACCGGTATTGATACCCGAAGGCTTGTTCGTGAAATCCGCGAAAAAGGAGCCATGAGGGGTATTATTTCTGTGCTTGACGAAAGCAATGAGACACTGTGCGAGTCTGCACGGAAGAGTCCTGAAATGTCGGGCAACGACCTGGTCAAAACCGTTACTACCAACAAAAACTATACCGTTGAGAAAGACGGTGCGCATTACCATGTCGCCGCAATTGATTTCGGCATCAAAACCAATATCCTGCGTATGCTGCACGATGCAGGATGCAGGGTGACGGTACTCAAAGCTGCAACCACGGCTGAAGAGGTGATTGCTCTCAACCCTGATGGGGTGTTTCTCTCGAATGGCCCTGGCGATCCTTCTGCCGTCGGCTACGCCATTGAGACGATCAAAAAACTGATTGACTATAACCGAACCACCAGACCATTACCGATTTTTGGTATCTGCCTGGGGCACCAATTGCTTGCACTGGCTTGCGGCGCCAAAACATTTAAACTGAAATTTGGCCATCACGGTGGCAATCACCCGGTTAAAAACCTTTCAAACAGACAGATAGAGATCACATCACAGAACCACGGTTTTACGGTGGCAATGGATTCGATGCCGGAGGAGCTTGAAATGACTCACCTCAATCTTTACGATAATACTGTTGAAGGTATCAAACACAAAAAGCTGCCCTGCTTTTCGGTACAGTACCATCCAGAAGCAGCGCCAGGCCCGCATGACTCGCATTACCTTTTTAATGAGTTCACCTCGCTTATGGATTTAACTCAACCCACTTTTTCGAAGAAATGAAAAAAAGATTATTCACGCCAGGGCCAACTCCAGTGCCCGAAAATGTCATGCTCCGCATGGCTGCCCCGATTATCCATCACAGGAACCCCGAGTTCATGGAGATTTTGACCAGGGTTCATGAAGATCTCAAGTACCTTTTCAGAACAACCCAGCCGGTTGTTGTGCTCAGTTGCTCTGGAACTGGTGGTATGGAGGCTACAATTTCAAGTCTTTTCAAACAGGGGGACAAGGTCATCACTGTGAACGCCGGCAAATTCGGCGAACGCTGGGGGGAGCTTGTACGAGTCTTTACTGGCAACTGTATTGAGGAAAAAGTGACCTGGGGTTCTGCCATTCAGCCTGAACGGCTTGCAGAACTCCTCAAGGCGCACCCGGATGCGAAAGGTGTATGCCTGACCCACTCAGAAACATCAACCGGTACGGCTGCCGATATTCAGACACTCAGCGCGTTGATTCGTGAACAGTCCGAAGCATTGGTGCTTGTTGATGGTATTACTGCCGTAGGAGCTCACGAGTTTCTGTTTGACGACTGGGGTGTCGATATCTGCATTACCGGCTCCCAGAAAGGGCTTATGATGCCTCCGGGACTTGCACTTGTTGCCATTTCCGAAAGGGCACAGGATCTCATTAAAGGACAGAGCGGTATGACACAATACTACCTGAGTCTGAAAAAAGCTCTGAAGGCTCATGCTGCTAACGACACTCCTTTCACACCCGCAGTTTCGCTGGTAATAGGTCTCGATGAAGCATTGCAGATGATCAAGACTGAGGGCATTGAAAATATCTGGAAACGGCATGAAAGCCTGGCAAACGCCTGCCGTCAGGGATGTAACGCTCTTGGCATGAAGCTGTTCAGCAACTCTCCATCGTTTGCCGTTACTCCAGTATGGCTTCCCGAAGGAGTAAAATGGTCAGCATTTAACAAGGCATTGAAAAATAGCAATGGGATCACTGTCGCGGCTGGCCAGGATGAGTACAAGGACAAAATTTTCCGTATCTCCCATCTCGGTTTTTACGATGAACTCGACATGCTCACCGTCATTGGCGGTATTGAACGGGCACTGAAAGAAATTGGCTTCGCTTTTGAAATCGGCTCAGGCGTAAGTGCTGTCCAGAAAGCATTCCTTGGCAACTAAAACCACAGAGATGCTATAGCCATGATGTTCCTGTACACTCTCCTGCTTGCAGTTGCGCTTGCATCTTCAATGCAGGAGATGTTCAGAGAGTATCGATTGCAACTGAAAGCCAACGCATTGTATGAACATCGTGCATACAGTGAAGCGGAAGTTGCGTTTCGGCAGCTTGACACCCTTGTTTCCGATCAAAAAGAGAAAGCTGCGGCCAGTTTCAACCTTGCTTGTGCTCTCTACATGCAAGGGAAATATCCTGAGGCTGGGGCACTCTTTGCCAGCAACACAAAACCCGACAATGAACACCAGGAGATCCGACTGAAAGCGATATTTAATGAAGGCAATATCTTTGCCATTCGAGCTATCGGAAGCAGCGAAAAAGTGCAGAAAACGGCTCTTTTCCGACAATCTCTCAATCGCTTCAAAAAGGTGCTGCTAACTAATCCCGGTGATGGCGACGCAAAAATTAATTATGAAATTGTCCTCCGGTATCTGTATGAGCTTGAAGCGCCAAAGCTGTCATCTTCATCAAGTACCAAAAACAAGAGCTCTTCTCAACCAACATCCGGCATCGGAAATGACATGGCAGATCGCCTGCTTGAGCATGCTCAACAGGATGAATCATCACTGATGCGGCAACTTCCACGTACAGGGAGATCAACATCACAAAACACCAAAAACAACCTGGACTGGTAAGACGAAATGAGTCCAACAAAAAAAGTCTTGCTGGTTTTTCTCCCGTCAGAGAGTGGTGTTGACGGAGCCCGGTCACTCTACAGCGATAAAGGGAGTAGCGCCTTATCCAGATGGTTCAACCAGTCACTCAGAACCATAATAAAGCAGAGCCAGTTTGCAATTCCACCGCTCTCGCTCATGATCCTCAGCTCTTTAGATGTCCCTGGAGTTGAGCAGTCGATCTGCGATATGCGGTTTGAGGAGTTTCCTTTTCACGAAAAATGGGATCTCGTGGGAATCAGCGTGCAAACTGGAATGGCAAAAAAGGCTTTCGCTCTGGCTGACCAACTTCGTTGTGCAGGAACTCAGGTCGCACTCGGAGGCGCCCATGTTACCCTGTTCCCCGATTCCTGCCGTCCCCATGCGGATGTTCTCGTACCCGGAGAGGCAGACGACCTCTGGAAGCAGGTGCTTACCGATCTTGCAGCAGGCCCCCTTAAACCGCTCTACAGCTCCGACAGCTTTCCCGATCTCGAGCATTCAAGACCGGTCAGCAAAACCGCCCTCATCAAAAAACGATACTTCACTACCAACCTTATCCAAACCGGAAGAGGATGCCAGTACAACTGTGACTTCTGCAATGTACATCTCCTCAATGGCCATGTACTGCAGAAGAGCAGTCGCCGACATTGTCAATGAAGTTACCCGTTTTCAGCAAGAGGATAGCAGAATATTCTTTTTTGTCGACGACTCCATAAACGCTGACCCTGCTTATGCCCTCGAACTTTTCCGGCAACTCATTCCTCTGAATATTCGCTGGTTTGGACAGGCAACCACAACCCTTGGCCTGCAGCATGAGTTGCTTGAAACCTTCGCCAATTCAGGCTGCCAGGCGCTCCTTGTTGGCATTGAGAGTATTGAAACAAAAAGCAGAACCGCCCACAAAAAAAACCAGAACAGGACCGAAGAGCTTGTCAGGGCCATTACCGCCATCAGAAAAGCAGAAATAAGCCTCTACGGAAGCTTCATTTACGGCCTCGACGGCGATACGCTCAATACTCCAGCAGCCATCCTTGATTTCATCAACGAGACACAGCTCGACGTTCCCGGCATCAATATTCTGCGACCAACCCCAGGCACACAGGTTTTTGAGCGCCTCAGGGAGGAGGGACGGTTGCTCTTTGATCCTCTCGACATCACTGCGTACCGTTACTCTTTCGGCCAAGAGATGCTTTACAAACCGAAAAATATTCCGCTTGACGCTTTTATAGAAAGCTACTCCACCCTTACGCGACAAGTGTTTAGCATAAAAAACGCCGTCAAAAGAGGTATGTCGGCACCAAGAGCGAAAAGTGCTGTACTGCTCTTTAATCTCTTCTATGCCCATCTTTATGGACTCTCCCGTCATGACCTTCAGCATCAACGAGAAAAGAGTCACCAAGAAAAAACCATTTTGCCATACGCCGAATAATTTTTAAACTGTTAGTCAAGATTTTTGAAACAACACCCGGCACAACCAACTAAACCTGTATACAAAAATGACCATGAAGCCTTTTCTGCCTTTTTTGACCGTTGGTCTTTTTTTTCTTGGCGCATGCGGCCTTGAAAAGCCACCCGCCTCACTCAAATTTCCTGATGAGAAGAAAGAAGTTGCAACTCCGGCACCTGCTCCAGTAACGGCTCCTGTTGCTGCGACGGCTGCAGCTCCGGCTGACCCTAAACTTGCCGCCGGTAAAACTGTCTATGATGGCAACTGTGCAGGATGTCACGAAGCAGGCATGATGGGCGCCCCGAAACCGGGCGATAAAGCTGCATGGAGCGCTCGCATAGCACAGGGCCTGGACGTCATGACGAAAAAGTCACTTGAGGGATTCCAGGGTAAAGCAGGCATGATGCCAGCAAAAGGCGGCAATGCAAGCTTGACCAACGAACAGGTAGCAAGCGCAGTTGCATTCATGACTGACAAATCGAAGTAAACCTCGAAGCCCTGGAGCTGTAATAACACAACAGCTCCAGGTATTCGGCTTCACGGCTGAACGAATTCGGATTACTGGGGATAAAGGGCTGTAACTGATAGCCTTCTCACACCAAACATCTTTGCAAGAATGACTCATCTTAACATTGGCTTTGTCGGAACAGGAAGAATTGCCCGCGCTCTTATCGGAGGTCTCAGCAACAGGAAAAACACGATTATTTCAGGATTCGACAGAGATCCTGCTACACTGGAGTCAATTTCTGCCGATTACCCAGTTCTTCCGTGTCTCTCTTGTGAAGAGGTTGCACGAAAAGCACAGATCATTATCCTTGCAGTCAAGCCATACCAGATCGCAGAAGTCGTCACGGAACTGAAACCATCGCTCAGTGCCAGTCACCTGCTGATCAGCGTTGCTGCGGGTATTTCCTCGGAGTTTATCAGAAAAAATGCAATGGATGAACTGAAAGTCATCAGAGCTATGCCCAATACCCCAGCTTTCGTTGGTGAGGGAATGACCGCTCTCTGCTGCGGTAAAATGGCTTCGAAAGATGATATTGCTCTTGCCAGCGACCTTTTCAGTTCTATTGGCAGGGTTATCGTTCTTGACGAATCGCAGATGGATGCAGCAACCGCACTTTCCGGCAGCGGACCTGCTTATATGTTTTATATGCTTGATTCACTTGCCGAAGGAGGAAGAGCATGTGGTCTTTCCTACGATGAAGCACTGCTCCTTGCCACGCAAACCATGATCGGCGCGGCAAAAATGGTACTTTCCGGCTCAAAAAATCCTGATGAACTTAAACGGGATGTAACAACACCAGGAGGGACAACTGAGGCTGGATTGAAGGTCATGGAAGAAAAAAATATACGGCTGATTCTCACCGAAACAGTTGCCGCCGCTGCGGCGCGTTCCAGAGAACTCATGAAATAACCGAAATGGTCACAGACTCCGCTCGTTACAGATACTACCTCCTCTTCTTGCTCCTTATCGCCCTCTTTTACACACCTGCCATTACGGGTGCATCAGAAAACCAGGACAATAAACCATTCCTTACCTCTTCGACAAGCAACACCCACCCGTTTGTTGGTCAGGAAATACTCCTGACGTACACACTCTATTTCAGGGACATTGCACCGAAAATATCCAGTGAAAAAAATCCTTCATTTCAAGGGTTATGGGCAAAGGAGAACGTACCTGACCGCTTTATCAAAAGCATACAGACAACGATTCAGGGAGAACACTTCAGAAGTGCTGTGGTCAAGCAGTTCAGACTGGTACCTATCCAGAGTGGAATGATCACTGTTTCAGGATACAAGATGCAGTGCGTTCTTCCTCCCCCTAACATGACAACCGGCGGAAAAGAGCTATCCGATAGTCATATACAAATAACAGCACCAGCTCTTGTCATCTCCGCCCGAGCCCTTCCAGAACCAGTACCGGAAGGATTCTCTGGAGCAGTAGGCAACTTCTCGCTTGAGGTCCATGCCGACAAACTGAATCTCAGAATTGGAGAACCGCTATCCCTGACACTCAAACTTACCGGAGCAGGAAGCCTGTATACCCTTGAACTTCCAAATCTTCACCTCCCCGAAAGCTTTCGGCAAAACCCACCAGAAAGAACAACAACCCTAAAAAAAGAGTCTGAGCTAACTTCCGGTTCCATAACTTCAACGCTTATTGCGTGGCCTCAATCAGAGGGTGATTTTCAGATCCCGGCACAGCGTCTTGTTGCCTTCAATCCGGAAACCAGGCAATTCAGCACGCTTCTTTCAAAACCTCTCACCATAACAGTAACACGGGCACAAGAAGCAATGATGAGCGAAGAAAAACCTTCAGATACAGCCTTGGGAAAAAAGATAAATTTCTTCCCGCTGCTCACCGGCGCCATACTCATTATAGTGCTGCTGATCACAGGCATTTCCTTTGTACTAAGAAATAAACATCAGAAAGATACAAACACAGCACTGGACAATACGGCAGGGCTAAGAAGTGATAGCGATAATTCTGCAGGGAAAATGAAACAGAAACTGCTTACTGCGCTTGAAAAAGCAGGCATAAACAGCCCCGGATGCCTGACAAGGGAAGAGCTGAAACAGGCTCTTCAGGAGATCAACATTACCGATGAGACCCAAACGGAACTTCCGGGAGTGCTTGACTCCTTAGACAAAATAATTTACAGCCCATCTGAAAAAAAAGAGACTCGTCTCCCTGAGGGGATGGTTGCAAAAATTAACGCTCTGGTGCATGAGTTGATAAAGTCAGGCGGTTCACGCTGATAAGGCTGCAGTTCCGTTACTGCGCAAACACAAACGGGTTTTTGAGGACAAACTATTTTGTTCCCCGCTACGCCTGTATTTCAAGTGCGATAAGTAAAAGACACGAACTCCCCTAAATCGCTCATGAACGCTTATGGATTGCGTTTGCCAGAGGGAGCACGGGATACCTTGGAAAAAGTTTTCTTTTTCGACTTTCTTTTCTGCAGCTTGTTTCCGTCCGCACTTTTTGCAGCCGCATGCACACCGCCACTTACACTGAAATAGTCGGAAGGGCTTTTGGCTCTGCTTTTGTTAAACCTGTTTTTGCGGTACTTTTTTTCAAGGTCGGCATAAGGACTTGGCGGGTCTGGAGAGGTATTGTAGTTATTAAAATTCGGTTCGTCAATGACCTCAACATCATCCAAAACCACGTCGGGATGAACTTTCTTAAGCAAGTTATTTCAATTTATGTTCAACAAATCAAGAGCACTCTTTTTACTCAGGATTATTTCCGAAGGGAGTCTAATTTACAATTTTAGAATTAAAATACAAGAAATACAATCAAAAGTATTGTGTGCGTGTCAAAAACGTCGTGATAGTGTTTTAGCATTGCTTGTTGTCGGTATAAGTCGTAACTTCTGAATTGTTTCACTAAAAAAACGGAGATTGACAATGGATATTCGCAGATGGATTCTGGCCATTATTCTGCCCCCTGCCGCAGTCACGAATAAAGAGGCTGGAACAATCATGCTGACCGGGCTTCTTACGCTGCTTGGCTGGGTGCCAGGTGTGGCCTTGGCAGTTTTCATGATGCTTCAGGAAAAACGTCAAGTGAATGCCTGAAGGCCCACCATGAAGCTTCTGGTTGCCATCGATTTTTCGGAGCTCACCGAGAGAGTTATTGCTGAAGCAGAAAAACTTGCAAAAAGCCTTTCAGCAAAAGTTTTTCTGCTTCATGTCATTCCCCCATCTTCACCGATCATTGATGTACTACCCGAAGCCGAAACACTTTTCCCCAATGAAAATATTCATGGCAAAGAAAATTCTCTGCCGCTCACCGAGACTCCTGAATCCGCCAAACTGCTGGCCGTTGCTGCAAGGTTCCATGAAAAAGGCATTGATACCGCCGTCATCATTGCACAAAACGATGAGGTCGCGGCAATTATTGGTGAAAGTGAGAAAAACAGTGCCGACATGATTATGCTGGGATCTCATGGACACGGAGCACTTTTTCACCTTCTCATTGGCAGCGTTTCAGAAGGGGTAATCAGGCAGGCTTGCTGCCCGGTGATTATCGTGCCTTCAAAAAAGTGGTGAACAGCCGCCAGGGCGAGGTAGTAACCCAGCCCGGGATGCCGCCGGAAAAATTGCTGTTACGGAAGCCTGTTCAGCGCACTGACTGTTGCCTTGATGGATGCAAGGCTGATATTCGAATCGATACCTGCACCAAAAGAGATCCTTCCGTCAGCACAGCCAATTTTGATATAAGCTACCGCAAGGGCTCCCGCACTGCGACCAATAGCATGCTCAGCAAACTCGTCAATACTGAAATCCAGTCCACTCACACGGACAAATCCCTTGACAAACGCATCAAGAGGGCCGTTCCCCTGTGCCTCAAAGCTGAGTTCCTTCTCTTTCGACTGCACAATACAACTGATTGTGGTTGCCTCTTCATCATTACGCTCAAGATCCTTGTCATCCCATCGGATCTGGCACTTTTTGATGGTAAACGGCTCCTTAAGTTTCACATACTCAGCATGGAACAGTTCGTGAATCTGCTCTGGCGTCAACTCTGCACCAGTCGTATCCGCAACGCCCTGAACCGCTTCGGCAAAATCTGGCTGCATCCACTTCGGAATCTGGATGCCGTAATCCTTCTCAAGCACATAAGCCACTCCACCCTTTCCTGACTGGCTGTTGATGCGAACAATCGCCTCATAATTGCAGCCCACATCCTGTGGATCGATGGGAAGATAAGGCACCGCCCACAACCCGCCTGGTGATGATGGTTGCGCTTTCAACCCTTTGCTGATAGCGTCCTGATGCGAACCAGAAAATGCGGTATAGACCAAATCGCCCGAATAAGGATGTCGAGGATGAATATCCATGCGGGTGCAACGCCGATAGACCTCACGTATACGGGGTAAATCAGAAAAATCGAGTTCAGGATCAACTCCCTGAGTAAACAAATTCAGCGCGATGGTCACAATATCCATATTGCCACACCGCTCGCCATTGCCAAACAGCGCACCCTCAACGCGGTCGGCACCAGCCAGCAACGCCAATTCAGCGGTCGCAACAGCAGTACCTCGATCATTATGGGCATGAACGCTGATTAAAACGGCCACTCTATCTTTAATGTTACGGCAGAACCACTCAATGCGATCAGCATAAATATTCGGCAGCGACATCTCAACCGTTGAGGGCAGATTGAGAATAATTTTATCATCCGCCGAAGCTCCCCAAGTATCCATAACGGCATGGCAGACATCAAGCGCATAATCGAGCTCCGTACCAGTAAAGCTTTCGGGACTGTACTCATAACGAATGCCAGCATTACCCGATTCATCCTTCAGGCGGCGAACAAGCGCTGTCCCCTCAATCGCAATGGCCTTGATCTCCTCCCTGTTTTTACGGAACACCACATTCCGCTGCAAACTTGACGTTGAGTTATAAAGATGAACAATGGCATGTTTGGCACCAGATATTGCATCAAATGTTTTGCGAATCAAGTGCTCCCGTGCCTGCGTCAACACTTGGATAGTGACGTCGTCAGGAATAAGGTTCCCCTCAATCAGCCGTCGAGCAAAAGCATACTCCGTTGCGGAAGCGGAAGGAAAACCAACCTCGATCTCCTTGAAGCCAATGGAGACGAGAAGCTGAAACATGGCAACCTTTTCATCCACGCTCATCGGCACCGGAAGCGCCTGATTGCCATCACGAAGATCCACACTGCACCATATCGGCGCTTTCGTAATACTCTTGTCGGGCCAACTCCTCCCGGAAATCGCAACCGGAGGATATGGCGCATACTTTTTATAATTCCTCATAGTTTCATTACTCCTTGTTCTCTTTTTATCCCATTAACGAAAAAGCCACCAATCCTGGGGGACTGGCGGCTTTTAACAATGTTCTCTTCTTACGGTGAAAACGAACTAAAAAGCCCCCCCCCAATGAGCACCAAGACTCAAGAGCAACAAACTGAGGAGTAGAAACATTTTTGAGTTCGCTATACGCATTGCTATCACCACGATGATCAATAGTTTTAACTATAGTATAAAGATAAAAAAATAACCACTGCCAGCAAATCTCAAATAAATATTTCTCAGTTTGCCATGAGTACTAATCTGTAATCCCAAAAGGCTGCGCATCTCAATAGTCATTGAGGGGTTCTACCGCAGTGCTACAATGTTTTTTTTCGGCGAGTTAGCATCATGAGTTTTAAAAGAGCTAACGCAGCCAGTTCCTTATAATCCGGATAATCTCCTTTTTGCTGCGGGAGTCAAGCATCATATTACGCCAATGGCTATCCGAGGCCATCTTGCTGATAGCACCAAGCAGCCGAATGTGACTGTCAGGATCGGATTGCGGAGAGAGCATCAGAAACATGATCCGCGCTGTTTTGCTCGATGTATTATCATAAATCCCAACCCGGTTGACACCTATAGCAAGAACCGGTTTGTTGAGATTGTCGAGTCTGGCATGAGGAATGGCGATATCCGCGCCGACAAAGGTTCCTCCCTGCAGCTCCCGTTCAAGGAGGTTGTTGAACGCACTCACTTCGTCAATGTCCGGATTGGAAAGACAGCATTCGTGCAGCAACTGACGAAACGCCTCCTCCTTTTCAAGAACACTCTCCCAGAGCACAACCCTTGCGCTCCTGATCGGTTCTTTCCATCCATATTGCGACCGGCTTACAGCCGTAAGGCTTCCTTTAATGCCGGAAAAGAGTTTTGTCTTTTGTTCAGCACCCTCTTCCCTGGTATCGAGGACAATCACGTTGATACCCCGACATTCACTGATCAAACGTTCAATAATGGTCTGCCGACCCAGAAGACGTTGCCATAGCGAAAGTTTTCTTCCTGAATTGCCGATGATAATGTGTCCAACACGATATTCCCTGGCAAACTGCAGAATGGTTTTAACCACATCGTCACCTTTATAGGTAAATACGGTAGCACCAAGTTGCTGGGCAAGAGCAAGCGTATTGGAAAGCAAACGTTGTACTTTTGCATCAATATTGGTTGGACTGTCGGATAGTGTCTGCACATAGACCGCATACCAGTCTCTGTTCAGTCTTCCAGCTATACGCGATGCGTAGCGCAGAATGGTTTCACAGTTCCTGGTTTTTGAACTGAGGCAAACCATAAGCTGATCGGGATTGGAAACCGAGCCGTCATGAAAGTGGTTGCGCCGCTTCGAATCAAGCTGTGCAGCAAGCTCTCGCAGGGTCAGCTCCCTGAGCTGCTCAAGATTTTCAGATTGAAAAAAGTTGGACAGGGCCGTTTCCAAACGGCCGGGAACATAGACTTTTCCTTCGGAGAGGCGCTGACGCAGATCATCGGTTGTAATATCAACATTGACAAGCTGATCAGCCAGCACCAGAATACGGTCAGGCACCCGTTCCTTGACCTTCACTCCGGTGGCATGTTCTACCGTTTCATAAAGGCTTTCGATATGCTGAATGTTCAGGGTTGAAATCACATGAATACCGGCGGCAAGAATTTCCTCAATATCTTCATAGCGTCTTGAATTTCTGCTTCCCGGAACATTGGTATGTGCAAGTTCATCAACAAGCACAACTGCGGGATGACGTTGGAGAACGGCATCAATGTCCATTTCGGTAATTTCTATACCCCGATATAACAGGCTTTTCCGGGGTATAATCTCCAGTCCTGACAGCAAAGCTTCAGTCTCCTTCCTGTTATGGGTTTCTACAAGGCCAACAACAACATCAATCCCATTGTCTTTAAGGCGTCTTGCCTCCTGCAGCATCTGCCAGGTTTTCCCCACACCAGCGCAGTAGCCGACATAAATCTTGAGTTTACCCCGTTGCGACCGCTGGATGAGACGCAAAAAACTGTCGGCTCTGTTGTTGCTATCCATAGATCTCT
>Ga0114951_10001674_pt1 | contig 26719 bp, 16 predicted proteins | sample AM7aDNAmetaG_FD_88677 | JGI IMG/M metagenome (GOLD analysis project Ga0114951, IMG submission 88677) | Freshwater microbial communities from Finland to study Microbial Dark Matter (Phase II) - AM7a DNA metaG | ecosystem: Environmental > Aquatic > Freshwater > Lake | place: Finland: Lake Alinen... | reverse complement strand
GGCTTCGTTGTTCTAAATTCGTTTGTTCGAATGTTCGTTTGTTTTTCTATATTTAGTATCTCCCGAGGCGAAGCCATGAATCTTAATCTTTCACCTTTAAACTTTCATCATACATCCTGTATATCAGTCCGTCAGAAAGTCCTATTTTAGGCACATAAATAGTCTCTGCTTTAATAGTCTTCATGATGGTTAAGAAAATTTTTGCGGCAGGCTCTATAACGTCAGCTCTGTCTGGTCGCATACCCATTTTTTCTATTCTGTCAGTAAGTGACGTGTCCACAATTTGTTGATATCCTTTTTCTAACTTGCTATAGGATAATGTTCTATCTTCATAACAACCATAAATCTTTGCCAGCTTATTTATATTACCTCCTGAACCTACACAGAAGAACTTATCAAAATCATTATTATATTTTTCTAACCAACATATCATTTTCACCCACTCAGTTTCATCTACTTTATTAACCAACATACGAATGGTTCCTATTTTGAAAGAACTTGAATCTATAAGTTTATTCTCATTTACAATAGAAATTTCTGTACTCCCCCCTCCTACATCAATATACATCACATATTTATTATTACAACCAAAATCCTTAACATTAGTGCAACAAACGATACTGGCTTCTTCAAGCCCATCAATAATTTTCACTTCAATACCTGCTTTTTGTTTGATTTCTTTAATAATATTGATACTATTGGAAGCTTCACGCATAGCCGAAGTGGCACAGGCTATATAACGCACGGGTTTGCAAACATCAATAAGCATTTTAAACGCTGTCATTGTCTGAAGCAGGTTCTTACGTTTAGCATCAGAGATACATCCAGTATTGAAAACATCTTCACCTAAACGTAAAGGTATCCTTATAAGCGATGCCTTCTCGGCAACAACAACATTGTTTTTATTAAAAATATTGGCAAAATAAAGCCTTACAGCATTACTTCCTATATCTATGGCGGCTAGTAGCATATATTTATAAATTTATTTTACTTCTAACGAGTTTAAAAAGTAGGCAGTAGAAGAAATGCTGCAGCGAGGTTGTAGTTGCAGGTAATCCTACCAACTGCAACTGTCTGCAGCTACTAAAGCAAACTATTTTCTTTTGTAGCATGCAAAAGCTCCTTTAAATATTTATAAATCTCTTTTTGCGACTGAATCTTTTCATTATCGTTTTTTCTCAACTTATTGATTTCCTGATGATTTAACCGTCTTGCTTTTACATTATCTTTTAACTGGATGTTCAGTGTTTTTCTTAATTCTTCTTGAATGTTCTTATCATAAATTGGACAAGTAACCTCAATACGGTGGTCAATATTTCGCTTCATCAGATCGGCAGAAGAGATAAAAAATTTCTCATCACCTCCATTATAAAAATAATAAATTCGTGAGTGTTCCAGAAAGCGATCAACAATGCTAATAGCCAGGATGTTCTCGCTGTATTTTTTGTACTCGGACATCAACACACAGATACCTCTAGCAATGATTTTAATTTTAACGCCTGCATTGCTTGCATCGTAAAGTTTCTTCACAATTTTCTCATCAACAAGGCTGTTTAGCTTTAAAATTATCCTGGCTTTCTTCCCTTTCTTTGCTTGTTGAATTTCTTTATTAATAAGTTTAACGAATTGATTTCTGAAGTTATATGGACAAACCATCAGATGCGATGTCTCAGTAGGTTTATAATTGTTCTCAAAAATCTCAAAAACTTTCTCTACTTCTTTTGTAATCCTTTTATCTGCAGTAAACAAGCTGTCATCAGCATAAACTTTAGCAGTATATTCATTAAAGTTACCTGTACCTACATTGGCATATAGTACTGGTAATCCATCTTCAACTCTCTTAATCAATATCAGTTTAGAATGTACTTTAAGCTCCGGCAAGCCATGAACTACTTTGGCACCTTCCTCTACAAGAGCCTTAGACCATAAAATGTTGGCTTCCTCATCAAAACGAGCCTGTAATTCAAGAAAAACAGTTACCGATTTGCCATTGCGGGCCGCATTAATAAGTGCATTGATAACATTCGAATTTTTAGCCACCCTGTAAATAGTCATCTTTATTGAGACTACCTTAGGATCTATTGAGGCTTCACGCAAAACATCAATGATGTGCTGAAACGACTGGTAAGGGAAGTGCAACATGACATCCTTTTGCCTGATGACATCCAGAATACTGTTTACATTCAATAGGTCTTTATGGGGTAATGGTTCATTAAGAGGGAATTCGAGATGTGAGCCTATATTTGGAAAATCCATAAAATCTTTAAAATTGTGATATCTGTCACCGGCAACTACACTATCCTTCTTTGTAGCTTTAAGTTTTCTTAAAATCAACTTAAGCATGGATGCGGGCATCTCTCTGTCGTAAACAAACCTTACTGCTTTCCCTTTTTTTCTTTGTTTCAGACTCTCAGCAACGAGCTCCATAAAGCTTTTAGCTACATCATTGTCAATATCAAGTTCGGCATCTCTCGAAAATTTTATGGTATAAGCATCATATTCATCGTAATTAAAGATGGAAAAAAGTTCTTTAAGACAATAGCGAATGACATCGTCAAGTAAAATGATGTATTTTTTATTGCCCATCTCGGGCAGAACGAGAAAACGTGAAAGCACAGGCACAGGCACCTTTATCAAAGCATGATTTGCCTTCTCCGAACCATCTCTACACTTCATCCAGACAGCCAGATAAACGGAATTATCTTTCAATGAGGTTAATTCCTTTACATTATTAAGCATCAACGGAAAAAGATTGGTGCGCACCTCTTTGTGAAAATATTTTTCTACATATTCACCATGTTCAGGGCACAACTGCTTTTCGTTGATGATATAGATATTTTCTTTTTCAAGGTCAAGCAATATATCGTTGTAAATCCTTGAAAACTCAGTTTGTAAATCAACGATAAACTCATTTATTTCTTCTAAAATCTTCTGAGGTTTAAAAGGTCCGTATTTTGCCTTTTTAGGTTCAAAAGCTGACAGGCGTTTGAGTGTTGCAACCCTTACCCTATAAAATTCGTCAAGATTGTTAGAGAAAATACCTAAAAACTTTAAGCGTTCAATTAATGGCAGGTTAACATCTGAAGCTTCCTGTAAGACTCTCTCATTAAAGTAAAGCCAACTGATTTCCCTATTGATTAAGGGAATTTTATTTAAAGGCATAATTATTTAATTCTTTTAGGGAACGCTACAAAGTTAACCTTACAGATGCAACTTTCAATTTTTTCCCATTGATCTGTTTCGAATGAGATACTTATAACAGCAGAGGTAGGTAAAAAATCTATTTTTTTAACTAAAAAGAAATTTGCAAATTGTGTAAATGTAGGATTGTGTCCGATGAGCATTACATTTTCTTTATCATTGGGTAAAGCGTAAACTTCATTCAACATGCCTTCTTCATCACTGTCGTAAATGTTATTATTGATAATTATATCAGATTTTGCATATTTTAATGCATCAGCAATCAGACAAGCTGTTTCTATAGCACGTAGGGCATGACTTGAAACGATAAGATCAACTTTTACCTTTTCATTGATTAAATAGTCAATAATTTTATTTGTCTTCTTAATACCATTTTCAATTATAGGTCTTTTCAAATCGTCAAGATCGGGGCTTTCCCACGACGACTTGGCATGGCGTACGATATATAATGTTTTCATAATGCGCTATCTTTTCTTGAAACACTTAGAAAATGCAAAGTTACGAAATATCAGAATAACGAAGAAATTTAGAAATTATTGGCATTTTCTTTTTCTGTTTTCTTTAAAGCAAAATAACTAATTTTGATGTCTGTAGATTGAAAACGACGTTATGAATTTCGATAAAATAATCAGTAAAATAATAGACCGGCAAGAGGTGGACTTAAAAGAAGCCCTGCTTATTTATGAAGGGTTACCTACTTCAGAGCTTATGCAGATAGCATTTACCATCAGAGAAAGAATTAAACCCTTAAATACAGTAAGCTGGATAATAGACAGGAACATTAACATCAGCAATATATGTGCTTCGGGGTGTGCTTTTTGCAGTTTTTTCTGTGCATCGGAAAAAGAAAAGAAATCATTTACAACCACTCTGGCAGAATATAAAGTTAAGGTTGAAGAACTCTTTCGTCTGGGTGGTTCACAACTGCTTTTACAGGGAGGGTTAAACCCTGAATTTAAACTGTCCTATTACGAAAATCTCTTCCGTGAGTTAAAATTGATGTTTCCCAAGCTTAAGCTGCATGCCTTAGGACCTCCGGAAATTCACTTTTTAGCACGCTTAGAAAAGATAAGTGTCTCTAATGTTCTTGAGAGGCTTACCAAAGCAGGTCTCGACAGCCTCCCCGGTGCAGGGGCCGAGATACTGTGCGACAGGGTAAGACGCATAGTGTCGCCCAACAAGTGCACCTCTGCACAATGGCTTAACGTGATGCAGGAAGCCCACAAACAAAATATGCTGACTACAGCCACCATGATGTTCGGGCATATAGAGACACCTGAAGAACGGTTGAAACATATTTTTAAAATTAAAAATACACAAGATAAAAAACCCACAGGTTCAATTGGGTTTATTGCTTTTATTCCGTGGACTTTTCAAAGCCCCAACACAACATTAATACAAAGATTTCCTGCCATTAAAAAGACAAGCATTGACACCTACCTGCGCACAATAGCCATAAGTCGTATCATTTTACAAAATGTTGACAACATTCAGGCTTCATGGCTTACTACAGGCACCGAAACAGCCAAAATGGCACTTTATGCTGGTGCTAACGATCTGGGTTCCATAATGATAGAAGAAAACGTAGTGGCATCTTCCGGTGTTACCAACAAACTAACAGCAGTAGAGATGCAGGAACTTATTAAACAGGCAGGATTTGAACCGAGACAGAGAGAGCAATATTATAATTTCATCGATTAAGAAAGGCTTAAGCTTGTAATAATAGTACGATTTCTGGAAAGTCATAGCCGAACGGTGATTTTTAATTTAATGTAGCGAATGCAACAAAAATAATCGGACGAAGCAAATGCTTCGCCCGACAAGTTCGTTTTTATAATAAAAACATTTTCAAACTACAAAGGACAGAGAAATTAAATTATCTTATCAAAAAGCTATAGCTTATGTTGAAGAACGCACTTATTTTAATGCTGTTCCGGTTGTGCTGCAGCTTGTTTTACATCAACCTTTCCTGTGAGGGTAATAACAGCTGAAGAATTTGATGGGTCGTTGCATGTAAGGGTAATCGTTTTATTCTGCTGACCTGATTTCCCGGCAGAATTAAATACCACATGAATTTTACTGCTTTCGCCTGGTTTAAGAGTTGATTTTTCAGGAGTACCCACCGTGCATCCGCAAGAACCTCTTGTTTTACGTATAATAAGATCACTTTTCCCTTTATTAGAGAAAGTAAAATCATGTTCTATTTTGTCTCCCTGATTAATAGTTCCAAATTCAAATGTTGCATTTTCAATACTGATCTTTGGTGCGTTAGCCAATTGTTCAGGAGTATATTTAGAAAAATCTTCCATAATATCGGCCACAATATATAACTGTTTTTGGGGTTGCATACTGTCATTTGTTTCTAAAGTAACATACTCGTTAATCTGACCAAAATCATTACGCTTTGCAGCATTATAAGTAAAAAGAATATACCCTTTCTGGTTTGGTTTAAGTACTTCAGGAACAGCCTTACATGTAATATAATCAGGCACCTTGGTAAAAGAAATGGTCATGGGCTGGCTGAAAGTGCTGATCATTTTTAAAGTATCGGTTTTAGTTTCAGTATTTTTAATATTCTGAAAAGCAACCTGATATTTATTAAACCTTAGGTTACCGCTTTTCTGAGGATATTCATCCTCAACTTTCTTTTGTTGTGCAGAAGCCATAAATGAAGGCAAGAACAACATCGCTAATAAAATTACTTTTACCTTTTTCATAATTAATTAATTTTAATGAGTTTATAATATATTATTGTTTGTTTTTGATTTTGCAAATTTAACACTCATTTATTATTTTTCCGACTTATATAAATGTTTATTAAGAAAAATTAACTTTTTTTAATAAAATGAATCGACTCATCCCTAGTCATTCCTTTACTGAATAACAACCTTCCTTATGCTTACATTATTCATTTCATCTGTTATTTGCATAAAATAAATACCTGATGGCATTGCTCCTCTTTTAATTGCAATTTGTTTGCCTGCGAAGGTGATGATATTTACTTCTTTACCAAGTATATCCATTATTTTTATTGTAGTATGATTTTGTTCATCAGAAAAGTTAATTGTTGTTTGTTTGCTGAACGGATTAGGAAAAATTGTAATTGTTGATTTTTGATTATTAGATTCGGCAATACCAACTGTTGAGCAGGAGCCATTACCTGTAGGGTTTCGCATATAATTCAGATGACCTCCATTAGAAAAAATAACGTGCAGTACACAGCCTGTGTAAGCAATGAATGGTTGACCGGAAGGGCCTAAAAGCACAGGGGCATCCCAGGTGAGCCCACCATCCGCCGAATGTAAATAATTAACTCCACCGGGACCAATATAGACTATATGCATTTGCATACTGTCACGAACCATAAAAGGATAAAGTTCATTCAGGGCAGAAGTAAAAGAAAGCTGTTGATTTGGGATAAAGGTAGCACCCGTATCGGCAGATTCGGCAAGCCATATATCAAAGTAAGTTCCGCTGCGTATGGCGTGTGGTACATCTACGTGATTGCCATTCAGACAAACCATAGAAGTATAGGAATCAGAAGTTGTTAATTGCGTCTCGGGTCCCCAGGAAGCTCCTCCATCAGAAGAATGGCAATAATAAATATTCATTGTTCCGCTGCGTTTATCGTTCCACGAAAGATGTACATCATTTCCAAGAATATTAATGGCCGGGTCTTCAGAACGATTTACAGCGTTAGAAATTTGTTGTTCGGGCAGCCAGGTAGTTCCATTATCAAGAGAGCGTTTAACAAAAACTTCTGTATTCCCTGCCAGATCCTTATTTAAAGTAGCAATCACTAGATTACCCGAACAGGCTATCCCGGGCCAGAATTTTGTAGCAGTATCCAGGCATACTGTTGAATCCCAGGTGGCACCACCATCTAATGAGCGCTTGTAATATGAAGCACGGGTGCTGCCTAATGAGTCCATCCATACAATATGTACACTGGAGCCTGAAGTGGCTATGGCAGTAAATCCACAATTGAGAGAGCTGAACAACTCTACAGGAGTGCCCCAGGTGATGCCCTTATCGTGCGACTGATTATACATTATCTTCACCATTGCACTGCTACGGTCGCTGTATGTTACCCGAACCGTATCACCAGCCACAGCAATACATTGTCCTGCATTTTCATTTGTTCCTACGGCTGTAGTGGTGGGCGAAATATCTACAGCGGTACTCCATTGTGAAAACAGCTGTGTGTTTAAGCTTGCAAAGGCAAGTAAAAGAAGAAAGAGTAATTTTGTTTTCATTTCTTGTTGTTTATATCCAGCTTTGCAGGAAGGTCAATAAATTCTATACCCCAAAGGAGTTCATTTAGAACAAATTGCAGCTAAAAGAAAATGATAAGGTAATCTTATTTAGGCTGCCAGTAGCATTTTACAGGAGATACTATTGCTTGTTCTGCCTTTAACTTAGCCATAGCTTTATCAACTTCCTTACGATCAAGGCCTGTTAATTCGACAATTTTACCAGCATTCAAAGGTTTGCCAGCTTTTTTCATTGCTTCTAATACTTTTTCTTTTGCTTCCATAGTGTTTGATTTATAAATTTAATAAGCATTAACAAAACCAAAAAGGTGTATCAACTCATCCATAATCCAGCGGAAAGGTACACTTTTTATTTTATCACAGATAGTTTTTTGATAAGGAGTGCATCTTCGGTAGCCAGACGATAAACATAAATGCCGGCAGTAAGGTCACTGCTGTTAAACTTCACATGATGCCACCCTGCATCTAGTTTTTCGTTAACTATTGTTGAAACCAGCTGTCCCGATAAGTTATAAACTTTAAGAGTTACCTCTTTTTGTTGAGGTAAACTAAAAATGATTTCCGTTTCACCGCTGAAAGGGTTAGGTTTGTTTTGCAGCAGTTGGTAAACGCCCTGATTACTAGAGGCTTGTTCTGTTATCCCTACCTGCAAATCAGTTATAGTGCAAAGCCCGATACCATCGCTAATAGTGGCATTCACAGGACCGGAAAGATTTAATGTGAAGGTTTCGTTTGGTTCTCCATAAATAGTGTCTGAAAGTACAGGTACTGAAAGAGTTTTAATCATTTCATCTTTTAAAAATGTGAGTGTTCCAGATATTGCAGTAAAGTCGCTACCTGCATGGGCAGTGCCATCAGTTGTTGAATAACTGACAGTGATAGTCTCCTGGGCAGGTGAGGATAACCTTACTTTAAATATTGCATTGCTGAAACTTGTTGCAGGTTCCATAATTGAGACATCATCTATACAGATGGCCGGAACAATAATAGGAATAAAAGACATCGTTCCGTGAATGTTAGCCGATAGACCAGAAGGTCCTGCAGGAGCAGTGCCAGTAATGGTATTAGTACCTCCTGTCCCGCCAGTACCACCGATGCCAAGGATAAAGTAGTTAGTATCGGCTTTAACTGTTGATGTTCCGCTAATAAAAATGCCCACAGAAGGGCCACCGGCACCTCCTGAACCAGAGCCGGCAGCACCTCCTGTGCCACCAATGCCACCGGTGCCGCCACCACCTACTTCGCTTGTGCATGTAGAACCTCCGGCACCACCTGCACCACCAAAGCCTCCTGTGCCTCCATTACCTCCATTGCCACCGTTGCCACCGTTTGACGTTATTATTTTGTTGCGATCAACAACCGCCAACGCATTGTTAATAAAAACACCAAATGAGCCGCCGGCCGATGTCCCTGCTGTTCCAACAGTACCTGCACAGCCACCGCCGCCACCGCCGCCACCGCCATTACCGCTTCCGTTGTCGCAGAAAGTGCATCCCTGTCCACCGCCACCACCGGCGCCACCACCGCCATTACCATTCGATCCTGCCGTTCCATCATTTCCTACAGTAGGAGTATATATACCGGCAATTGTCACAGTACCTAACTGAGAAGCGACAAGGCCGTTAGCACCATTTGTTCCATCAGTGCCATTGTAGCCATTCTGCCCGGTACCGCCAGGGTCGCCGCCACTGCCGCCATTGCCCCCGAGTATACCAAAAATACCTACACCACCATTCTGTCCCGGATTATCTCCTTCCATGCCACCACTACCACCATAACCGCCTGTTTGTCCGCAAGGAGAATAACCACCCGAACCACCAATTCCATAACCGGCGCCATCGCATGAACCTCCGCCTCCATTGCCACCCTGAGACCCATTTTGTCCTATTGTCCCATTTGTTCCAACAGAGCCATTTCCCCCTGATCCGGGTTTAATTACATTGAAACGAAGTATGGTCTTTGCAGCGCCTCCGTTAATACGGACAGCATAACTGCTTTCACCAGCCACGGTGGCATTAGCCGACCTTATTTCGAAACCTTCTATATGTGTATCGTTAGAGATGTTACTTGCCAATACAGCAGTCTGGATGCCTGAGATGATAGTGGTATCAGCGTTAGAACGCGACCAGTTGGTAGAACTGTTGTACATGCCATAGAGACTAACTCCGGAAACAACTTGCAGAGGTGATGTGAGCACATAAGTACCACGGGATACATAGACATCTTTACTGGCTGCTGCTGCAAGCTGAATTCCCTTTTGGATGGTTTTCACAGGCTGGAGCATGGTTCCGGGATAATTGTCGTTACCGGTTACAGCGACAAATATTGCATGGGTAATATCACCATCAATGCCATCGCCATTAACGTCCTGAAAAAGCATATCAGGGACATCTGCAGGTGGACAGTTTTGAGAAAAACTTTTATGAAGCAGAAAAAAAGATAAAAAAAGTGCAATGTGGATTTTTTTCATATTGTATTTTTTTAGGTTTTTACAAAAAATATATTATTACTGAGCTATAGCTGACCAGGCCTTACAAAAGTTACTTAACATCCATTCAGCTTAATATTGTTATTAAAATGCTTTAGCAAATATAAATATTTATACAATAATAATAGTTGTTCTTAGATAAAAAAAGTGAATGTTATCAAAGGATAATTATGTTCCGGAGTTTTGTATTATGTAGTAGGTGAATAATGTTGTTTTTGCAAGGACAGGGAAGAGAAATGTAAGAAATAAAGGGGTTTATTAATAATGGAAGTTAACTGATGTGGCTATGAACAGAGGCGGGTTACGGAGTTTGGGGTTGTATCCTACGAGACAAACTTGCTGCAAGACAAAACGTTGAACACGCTACAAGCTCCTTCATTTCTTATGGGCACTGTTAGATGTTGTCTTTATTTTTTTGTATTAAAAAAATAAACAATTCTATTTAAAAGGAAAAACACTAACCAAATAGCTGTATTTCTTGGTAATAAGTTATAATAAAAATTAAGAATAAAAAAAGAGCTGGTTATTATCAAACATATAAAAGATAAAACTAAATTAGATTGTCTATCAGAATATCTATTAACATGGTCATTCGTCAGTACTTTTAAGTCCTTAAAATATTCTTTATTAAAGAATCTATCATTACCAGGAAGAAAACCAATAATCATCATGATATTTTGAGCGATATAGATACTACATACTCCAAGTAAAAAGTATTGCAAACCAATCAAAAATTTATTAAGAAAAAATATCGAATCTTCAATTTGTCCATTTTGATATACAACGAAAATATTATCAATTGCTAATAATGCCATAATTATTGAACTCCAAATGCTTAAAAATAATCGAAATGACCTTGTTAATGGAATATTTAGAAATGCATTAATTATTGAAAAAACTGCAATGGTAAAACCAACAATCATTATAGTTTTTAAAAACGTGGATGAAGTATTATAAAATCCGTGGGCTATAATCCAATAAATTATTGCAACTGACATTAAAAGAGTAATCCCTTCAGAAAGCTTTGGAATAATCTTTTCTTTATTAAATGCGACCGTCAATATTACAAAAACAAACAAAAACCAATAAGGCCAATTCTCTATATGATTTTCAAAAACATAAATTGACTCGTGACTTCCTGGCAAAAAACAAAGAAAACTCAAAATAAAAGAAAACAGAATCAAAAAAAGCACAGTTGACCATTTTTTAAATAGAATTTTACTTTCAATTACAGCTCCAGCAATTAAGGCAATGACACTTATTGGAATCAATATTATAATTGATGTTGAAATTCGATAAAAAATAAGAATTATCAATGGAATTAACAAAAATCCTATTATAATCAGAATTGGTTTTAAATCAAATCCCGCTTTATGTTTTTTTTTTAGCATTTTTAAATTTATCAGTTAAATCAAGGTGTCTGAACATCTTGCAAAATAACCACTAACTCTTTTTATAGCCTTACCAATTGTCCAGTTTATAACTACCGTTTTCCAGTATAGCCTTATCTTTAGGCACAATATATTTTCTTCAAATATATACATTTTTAATATACAAATACTGTTTTCTTATCGAAACAAACTAGCCTGATTAATTCATAAATTGGACTAAAGTCCAGATAATGTGTTGTTTAATGTAGCCCCGACCTTAAGGTCGGGGCTATTTAAAACCCTGATAATAAGGGCTTTAGCCCAAATAAATAATGTGTATAAATTAATCAGGCTTGTAAAAGGTGGTTAATATTTTGATATTACTCATTTGTTTTATATTATTCCGAAGGAGAAATTGTTTATAGAAGAACATAGGAGAACACAATCTGCGACCCCGTAGGGGTCGAACAACAATAAAAGATATCTGATGCTGTAAACCTTAGGCTATCTCAAAACAAAATAATTATGCTAAATATCATAAAATAATGACTAATGAAATTTGTCCATCGCAATCCCCAGACCCCCTAAAGGTGGCTCCCCAACTCACCTCAAATTAGGGCATCCCTTTAGGGAATAAAAGGGTGTGTGAGGGCAAAATCGAATTTTAAGCAATAAAAAAGATGACTTTTGAGACAGCCTCATCATCATAATTATCAGCGTTAGCGAAGGGAATCAGCGTTCTGTGTTATTTTACCGTTTCATCGTTGTAGTAAAACGTAAGGGCACCTGAAGGGCATTTTTTTACCTGCGCTATAATTCTTTCTGTTGAAGCACCGTTTGGATTAATCCATTTTTTTAATCCCGGGTTAAAAACCTCGGGCAGATGAGTGAAACAGCTGGTAGTATGCCAGCACAAATCGGGCTGCCACACTACTGTAATTTCGTTGTTAGCGTATTTTATTCTTTTTTTCATCTTTCATTTTATAATCTAATGTAGCCCAGAAAACCCATAGTAAGATACAAATTAAAAGACCTATTAAAGGTAAAAAAAATGAAATGATAAATGCTGCCAGATAAACAAAAAACCCAAACCAATAGGCATTACGGATTTTAAAAATCAAAGCGTCAGAAATTTCATCTTTTACCAACCGTCTCTTATAAGCAGATGAAAACCACAGCAGGTTATAGGCAACGTTTATCAATACCAACGACCCGCAATAGAAGGCAGAAGCGATATTTAATGCAGGGGTGTCGAAATACTTAGCCAGGATAGCTGTTGGAAAATTCATAAAAGTTACCGTCAGCAGAAGGAATCCATTGGCATATAAAAAAGAAGAATTTATTCTCTTGAGGTATTTAAAAAAACCATGATGGTTTATCCACATGATAAGCACAGCAGCAAAGCTAAGGATAAAAGCAAAATATGATGGCCAAAGGCTTATAATGGCATGAAAGAGTCTTTCGCTGGTAGCAAAATCATTCAGGTCAGGCACTTTAATTCCCAAAATCAATAGGGTTAAAGCAATAGCAAATACCCCATCGCTAAAAGCTTCTACCCTAGATGTTTCTTTTTCCATAAGGTTTATTCTTCACACAAAATTAGTCTTTTATCACTTGGTAATTCCTTTTTGCCCTTGCACACCTTTTTATACCATATCCTTCGTCAGGTCTCATTATTCAGGGAAACCCATCCATAAGGTGTGCTTGGAAGTCGCCCTTACATTACAATTTAGTATGAGAGCCATCGCAAAATGGTGGTTTTTTAGTCTGCTTGCATCCACACAAAAAGGCTTTGCCATCTACTTTAGCAGTAAATGCCATGGGCACAAACTCAGTTCCTATATGAGAGCCATCACAAAATGGCTGGTTTTTACTTTTACCGCATGCACACCAGTAATATTCTTTTCCGGCTTCTAGATTTACAGCATAAGGTGCTTTCTGAGCAATTTCTGGTTTCATATTTTTTCCTTTTTTAATATTATTATATTTTTTTTACTTCAAAGATAATTAACTTGCTTTAAAAAACTCAAGTCTTACAAAGTTATATATTTTTTTCTTTTTCTTGATTCTTCGGTATAATCAACACAGGAATAAGAGAATCAAGGCTTTAGAAAATTTTCTTTACTGTACGATAAAAAAATTAAATAGCTAAAGAATGTAAAATATTTTTTGCTTTGAAGTATAAATTATTAATATTTTGTTTTGTTTTTTCTGCTTAAATGTCCCATCGGGACATTATGTTGGTAAAAAACAAATAAAAGAAAAATATGAGCGTGCCGAAGGTACGCAACAAATAACAGTTTGAAATTTGTTTTCTGAAAGCACTTCTTACTGTATCTTTCTAATTTGTACCGTCCATACAGGACGGAAGCTTATTCTTAATTTTAGCTTTTACCCACATACAATCCCTTACGGGATTGAAATAAAAAAAAACAAAAGATGTGTTCACACAGCAGCTGTCCCGTATGTAGGGAAGAATTGATTTTCAGCAATTTACATCCCTTCCCACCGCCTAAAACCTTACATTGGCAGGCAGGCTTTAGGACAGAGGCAAAATAAATTGATGAAAAGCAATTCTTTCAATAAGATAAAAGCAGGATGTGTGTGTTTTAGAACCTCATCAATAGAGTCTTTCTCCGATCGAAAGTTTCAGTTTATAAACATTAACAATGTATTCTATTCTTGATTTCAGGAGCAGAAGGCTACTTTCAGAGATTGCCGTGGCTGCATCGAGAAGGTCGAGGTTGGTGATGCTGCCTGCATTAAAACTTGCCTGTGCCAGCTTGTATGCTTCCTGCGACTGACTCAGCTGTAAATTAAAATGTTCTATTTTTTTCAAAGCAGCTTTCAGGTTCTCTTCATTTTCTGTAACCTCGCTTGAAATGGTGCGTTTTGCCATTTCAGTTTCAAGAGTTGTTGTCTGAACACCAGATTTAGCTTGTTGTAGCAAATATTTTGTTTTGGTACCGTCGAAAAGCAGAAATTTAAACCCAACACCGACAGCATAGTTCAGTTTCATGGCATTAAGGTTGGGGAAATACCCATTTTTATCACCGCCCGATGCATAAAAGTTAAAAGCAGGATTATTCTGTGCTTTAACAATTTTGTATTTCAAATCGGCTATTGTTGTTTTTTGATTCAATATATTTGTCTCATCACGATGTGCATAAGCAAATGAAATAAGAGAATCGGCAGGGATATCAGGTAGTTTTATATTCATGTCTTTTTTTACATTAAAACGCATCGTTGCTGTCTGCCCCATCAACGAATTAATTTCTGTAAGCTGGTTATTCAAAGCTGTATTCAATTCAATACCGTGACTTTCCACGTTAGATATTTTTACTTTAGTACTGAGAATTTCATACTGAGTAGCAGAACCTGAGGCTTCCTTCTTTTCTATAAAATTAAGGTGTTCGTTAAGTGTTTTAAGCTGCTCTTTATTGATTAAGATAGCTTCCTGAAGGTAAACGACAGCATAATATAAAAAGGTAACGGCAGAAGCGAGTTTCTGCTTTACCTGTTCAACAGAAAGTTTGCTGAGGGTTTTAACTTCGTCGGCAAGTTCTACATTTTTGGATGTCTTACCAAAATCATAAATAGTCTGTTCAAAATTAATTGAAGCTGAATAATTATTAACGGGATAAAGTTCAAACGAGCCGAGATGAGGAATTGTCATTTCATCAGCCGGGCCAAGTCGTGTGTAAGAAGCTTGGGCAATAACATTGGGATAATATCGTGACTTCGCCAGTCCAATTCCTGCATCAGCGCTACTGATTGCTTCTATCATTTCCTTAACGGAAGGATGATTTTGCACAACAATACCAATAATCTTTGTAAGCGATAAAGAATCGCCTGGATTCTGTCCATTGACAATAAATCCAAAAGAAATAAATACAATTGTTACAATAGCAAATCTAATATAACTCATTATTCTACACATAGTTGACATTTTTTTTCTTTTTTTTCTTAACTCTTAAAAATAGTACGGGTATTCCGCCAATAATTGTAATAAATGCTGCTATCAGGAAATCATCGTCAATACCTTCGATATAGGCTTGTTTAACTACATTGGTAACAATAGCAGTCTGACCCTGCCTCCTTGCGTTTATTAGTGAACTGCCCGTATTGTGCATTATCTGACTGGTGAGATTATTTGACACATTCTGGTAAACCTGCGATCTGGGTTGAATGGCCTGTTCATACATCTGCGAATGATAATTTACCCTGCTTGTAAGAACAGTTGCCAGAATAGCTACACCAAGGCTTCCGCCTATCTGCCTTACTGTATTTGAAAGCCCGGATGCTTGCGCCATTTTCTCGCGCGGAATCTCTAACAGTGATATTGTACTTAGCGGTGTAAATAACAGACCCATCGCAAAACCCCTGACATAAAGAGAAATCATGATATAACTTCTTTCCGTCAGAAAAGAAAGGGATGAATTGGTATAGAAGCTAAAAGCGAGGAGTGCAATCCCAATAAGAATAGGTATTTTCGGATTAAGTTTATCGGCAACTCTTCCTGAAATCGGGGACATAATACCTTGAATTATACCCACCGGAAGAAAAACAGAGCCAGCCTGAACAGCAGTGTAGCCTAATGTATTCTGCAAATATATAGGCAATAGAAAAGTGCTTCCAAACATGCCCATACCGAAAATGAGCATAATCAGAATGCTGATGCCAAAATTACGATTATTAAGCAACCGCAGGTCTATCAATGGCTCATCAACGGTAAGTTCAGTTGTGATAAATATGGCAAGAGCTATAACAGCAATAGCAAGACATAGCAGTACATAAGGGGCCGACCAGCCCGCAGAATTAGTGACAGCATTTCCCTGTGATAACGCAAACAAGGTAAGTGGGACAAAAGTGACAACAGACAAAAACCCCACAAAGTCGAACTTACGTATCTTCGGGTTTTTATATTCCTGTTGAATCACTATTGTAGCAAGCATTGCAACTATCCCTACAGGAATGTTAACATCGAAGATAAGTTGCCAGCTAAAATTATCTATCAGGTATCCCCCTATTAATGGACCAAAAGAAACGGAGGCCGCAGAAGAGATAGCCCAGAATCCTAAGGCCACACCTCTTCTGTGAGGAGGGAATTCACGTGATATGATAGCCATACCCAACGGTTGAATAGAACCGGCTCCCAATCCCTGAATGACTCTGGATATTATCAACATATTTTCATCGCTGGAGATACCACATAAGAAAGAGCCGAAGGTGAATAAGAACAAGCCATAAAAATACATCTTTTTATAGCCAAACTTATCTGCCAACCATCCTGTAGTAGGCAACATTACGGCCATAGCAAGCATATATGCAGTAATTACCCATTCAATTTTATCAATACCAACGCCAAAAGAAGTCATAATCTTAGGCAACCCCACATTTACAATTGTCGCATCCAGAACAGCCATAAAAGTTCCCAACATCACATTGGCAAGCAAAAACCATTTATAGCTTTCGCTCTGCGGATGGAAAGCAGAATCTCTTTTTCTCAGAAACCTTCTGATACGATGAGAAGGGGATAACCTTTTTCTTTGCATGTTAGTCTTTAACAATTTTTATCTCGGCTGACATGCCTGCCAGAAATTTAAACGAAGTTATTTTATCTCCATTTTCTGTACCATCAATAGAGATTTTTACGGGAACCCTTTGCGTAACTTTAGTGAAGTTTCCCGATGCATTGCTGGGCGGAATAAGCGAAAATTGGGAAGCCGTATTGGAACCGATACTAAATATTTTTCCATTAAACTTTACACCTAAAAATGCATCAATATTGAAAAAGGCTTTTTGCCCAATATGAATTTGTGAAATTTTTGTTTCCTCAAGATACACTATAACCCAGTATTTTTCATTGTTTGTTATCGTAAATATGGATTGTCCTGATGTAACTATATCTCCTGGCAGCAACCATCTTCTGGCAATTATACCATCCAAAGGAGCGTATAGTTTGGTATTTTTCAGCTGGGCCTCTATCAATGACACTTGTGCTTCGGCAGTTTTAATGGCAGAAGCAGAGCTTTCTATTTTAGCCCTGGATACAGAAAGAGCAGCCGCAGAAGCATTGAGCTGGGCTGTGGCAGCCTCCAGAGCCTTCGCTGAATGTTCGTATGCTTCCTTGGTAATAATATTTCCACCATACTGAGTTTTTGCCCTTTCATAATCTTCCTTTGCCTTATCAAGGCTCACCTGCAAGACTTTCAAGCTTTCGTTATCATATTCATAACTAGACTCTGTCTGTGATTTGGTAGCTATTGCCTGATTTTTCAATGCAATGGCCTGGTTCTCCTGGGCCACCAGATCTGTGCTATCAAGCACGGCAAGCAACATCCCTTTTTTCACTGAATCGCCTTCATCAACATATTCTGCTGCTATCCGGCCCAGAATCTTTGAGCTGACAGATACATTGTCCGATTCAATATAAGCATCATCTGTAGAAATATATTTCGAATATTCCCTGTACCAGAACCATCCCAGTGTTAAAACAATTATTATTACTGACAACATTGGAATATAAACTCTAAATTTATTCTTTTTCTTAACTGTTGTTTGAGTTTCCATACTATTTTCTTTTCTATAAAATATTAAATTATTACAATTTTGTTATGAGGTTATGAGGTATAAAGGTATGAGGTATAAAGGTATGAGGTATAAGGTATAAAGGTATAGGGTATATAGGTATAGGGTATAAGGTTTACGGTTAAAATGGTTTGGGTTAATATTGGTGGCATATTTTTTCTATTCATTTTAATCCGTGACAGGTAATTTTGATAATATTTCTTTAACATGCTGAAGTGAAACAAAAAGCAGTTCCAATTCGCTATCAGAAAGTGACATGAGTTTTGCAATAATCTGATTCATGTATTTTTTGTTATTTTTTTCAATAAACTGAACACCCTTACTTGATAACCTTATCATGATGATGCGTCTGTCCTGCTTATCGGGAGATCTGACAGCAAGACCTTTTGCAATAAGTTTATTAACTAAGGCTGTAACATTGGGCTTGGAAATTAAAAGCATTTTTCCCAGATCTGACATAGAAAGAGAATTGCATTTTTTAAGATACATCATGCAATAGTATGCGCCCGGTGTAATGCCGGAGTTCATTGGGAGAGGTTTTCCAAGAGTCCTGTAGAACATAGGCTTAATTGTAAATATATTGCCTACGAGCGAAGACATTTTATTTTCTTCCATAATTCTGTTCATTTTAATAATAGTTACAAAAGTATAACTATTATATTATATAATCATTAAAAATATTAAATATTCTTAATGATTATTAATAATCTAAGGATTGAGTCTTCTCCAGATGCAAATTAAACACCTTCATGCAAATCGGGGATTTAAAAAAACCTTCACCAAAGTATCATAAATTGGAATTAATTTCGTTGTTGGTTTGAATTAATTTTATTAATTTTACAATAATTTACAGAAGCAGGAAGAAGTAAGAAAAGTGCTATTCTAAAAATGGTTAAATTGTTAACATTGTTAAATTGTTTTATTAATTCTTTTTGATGAGTTTAGCGATTGATTTTCAAAAATTTAGCCTGCCGGCAGACAGGCAGGCAATTTCAATTCAATAAAAGTTAAAATTTTAACCGATTGCAGTATATAAGAAAAAAAATGGCTATTTCGTATAAACATATTTTACTTACATTATGTTTTTTACTGTTGGGCTACTGGAGTTATGCCACACACCAACGGGCAGGCTATATTACCTACCGTCATTTAACAGGAATGACTTATGAAGTTACAATAATTACTTACACTTATACCCCAAGTCCTGCCGACAGACCAAAGCTTGGAATTTCGTGGGGTGATGGGTTGTCAGAAGATTTAAACCGCACAGAAAAAATTGACCTTCCCAACGATATTTCAAAAAACACATACGTAGGTCAACACACCTACACATCGCCTTCTACGTACATTCTTTCAGTAGAAGATAAAAACAGAAACGGCGGCATCTTAAATATACCTAATTCTGTAAATGTGGCATTTTATATAGAGACGACATTAACCATTAATCCTTTTCTTGGAGCCAACTCATCGCCTAACATACTCAACCCACCAATTGAAAATGCCTGTGTTAATGAGCCATTTATTTACAATCCATCAGCCTATGACATTGATGGCGACAGCTTATCTTATATACTTGTTTATTGCAAAGGTGAAGGAGGACTTGTAATACCAGGATACACTTACCCTGTTGCGAATAATACTTTTAACATAAATCCTGTAACAGGTGATTTATATTGGGACAGCCCTCAGTATGTAGGCGAATATAATGTAGCATTTCTTATAGAGGAGTGGCGCTATGGTGTCAGAATAGGTTATGTAACTGTTGATATGCAGATTATTGTAGCCCCCTGCGATAACCGCCCTCCCGTTATTGCTGACCTGACGAACTTATGTGTGGAAGCAGGTACTAATATTGGTTTTACTGTAAGTGCAACAGACCCTGATACACAACCAGTAAACGAAGTTACTCTTACAGCTACCGGATTGCCTTTAATTGTAAGCAGCAGTCCGGCAACTTTCCCTCAGCCTACAGTAGGTTCAGGACATGTAAGTTCTTATTTTTCTTGGCATACCAGCTGTATGCATGTTCGGAAAAACCCTTACAGTGTTGTATTTAAGGCTAAAGACAATTATTCTCCTGTCAACCTTGTTGACCTTAAAACAGTCTTCATCCGTATTGTTGCACCAGCCCCTCAGAATCTAACAACAACACCCTCCAATAATAGTATTACCTTAGACTGGGACAAAACCATTTGTGATAACGCCAAAGGATATAAGATATATCGTAAGAATGCTTATTACGGTTATTTCCCTGATAGTTGTGTGACAGGTGTTCCGGCTTATACTGGCTATTCTCTCATTGCTACATTAAATAATGTAAATGACACTAACTATTTCGACAATAATAATGGGGTGGGACTGCCACATGGTAACAAGTACTGTTATATGGTTATTGCCTATTTTGAAGATGGTGCTGAAAGTTATCCTTCTCTCGAATCCTGTGCTGAACTACCTCAGAACGTTCCCATCATCACCAACGTAAGCATCAGAAATACAGACACTCAGAATGGTTCGCTTTATCTTGCATGGTCAAAACCAAAAACGCTTGACACATTAACAATTGTTGGTCCTTATAAATATCTTATTTACAGAAGCGCGGGGTTAAATCTAACGAATCCCTTATTAATTGATTCTTTGTCTGGTCTTAATGATACCATCTTCTTAGATACATTGCTCAACACCGCTAATTTTGGATATACATATAGAATTGATCTTATTAATGACACACCCGGCAACAGATTTTTAATTGGTTCTACTCAAAAAGCCACATCAGTTTTCGTAAGCTCTACAGGTTCTAATCAGGCTATTACATTATCATGGGCATTTTCAGTGCCTTGGTTTAACCAATCATTTACCATTTACAGACAAAATCAAATAACTCTAAACTTCGATTCAGTAGGATTTTCAAACATCAACCATTACAAAGATGTAGGATTAACCAATGGTGTTCCATATTGCTATCTTGTAAAAGCTGTTGGTGATTATTCAGGGACACAAACCACCAGTCCACTGATAAATTTCTCTCAGAAAAAATGTGACGTTCCTATTGACACTATACCACCCTGTCAGCCTTTGTTAAGAATAATAACCGACTGTAACAACATAGCTAATAAACTTTTTTGGCATATCACAAATGATGAGTGTTTTGGAGATGTCGTTAAATACAATGTTTATTATTCTCCAAATGACATAGAGTCGTTACAACTTATATATACTTTAACCAGCATTGCAGACACATTTTTCATACACAACAACCTGACTACAATAGCCGGTTGTTATGCAGTAACGGCAGTTGATTCTTTTAATAATGAAAGTCCTATAGTACAAACTATTTGCCTTGACATAGACAGTTGCTCTTTATACACCCTGCCTAATGTATTCACGCCAAACAATGACGGCTATAACGATTTCTTTATTCCTTTTCCCTATCAATTTGTTGAAAAAATTGACATTAAAATTTTTAATCGCTGGGGAAATATTGTCTTTGAAACTCAGAACCCTGCCATTAATTGGGATGGTAAAAATAATCTTACTAATCTGGATTGTAGTGAAGGGGTTTATTATTACGTATGTGATGTGTATGAAAAGCGCTTAGGTGGCTTGAAAAAAAGAACTATCACCGGATTTTTACATCTGCTGACAAATGATGCAAAAAAGATAAATTAACAAGTTTTTCTTTTCTGTTTAAAATAAGATTGTTGAAAGACACTCAACCAATAGGCAGCGACAAAATATATTATTATTTCGACATATTAAATCCGTCAATTCGAACTTTATTCATTTTTTTCATTATTACATTACTCCCTTTGAAAAAAATATTCTAATTTTATAGAAAATCACAATTAATATTATTATATTTATAACTTACTTTTAAGAATGATTTTATGTTTATTTGAATAACCATAGAATTTGTTCATTTTCTTATCCTTATGAAAGAAATTAAACAAATGCTATTGTAAAAAACAACCCCATCATGGAACATTTCTACATATCACAAATTATCAAAAAAAAACTTTCTAATAACAATCTTATCATTTTCAATAAACTGTTATTATTGTTTATAGTTTTTTTATTTACAACACTATTCATTAATACTGTTAGAGCCCAACAGATAATAGGTGTTTTCCCGGAAATAAACGGAAGTTTTTCTCTCCAGCCTAATCCACTTCCTCGCTCAAATCCGTTTTTAGCACCTCAAACCAATTGGAGCACTCAGCAACTCAACAAAGGTGTTGTAAAGGCAACCGGGGGAAGGTCAAACCGTAAGTATTTAGAGTTTTCACAATCTTCAGGAGCCACTGCCAAAAGGCTCTATACACCTACCATGGGGACCAAAATAAAAAGAAACAAAGTTTATACTGTTCAGTTTTATGCCAAAGGAGATTTGGATGGCACTATAAACAACAATCAGGAGATCAGAGTAGGTATTTCACCTAACAGCACTAATAACCTGAACTTTACACCATGGTTTTATGACAACGATACTGTTTACAGCGACTGGGAATTGTTTACAGCGCATATTACAACTGCCAATATTGCCGAAGGAGACGGCCTTGTTGTTATTGAAGCCGAAAACAACAGATTGATTTATATTGACGACTTTGTTATTTATCCGGACACATTAGATGTAATGCCTCCTAACAACCCGGATACTTTATTTGTTGACACCACATCTTTAACTACTGTCAACTTATCATGGCCCACCCCTCAAGGAGGACTTGACAGCGGTGGTTACATGTTGGTAAGATATAATAATAAACCAGTATACGATGATCTGCCCAACTATAAAGGGATTTACGATACAGGGGATACTATTTTTGGTTCTAATCAAGGTATTATTGTTTACATAGGTACTGATACCAGTTTTTTTGACAGTGGTCTTTTAAGCAACTCTGAATATTGGTACAGGCTGTTCGCTGTTGACAAGGCTTTTAACTATTCTGAAGGTAAAGACGCTGTAGCTTATACACTTAATGTTTATCCTGAATTACAAGTTGTGGAGAATATTCATGACTTTGGATTAATTCATGTTGGTAACGTATCGGCAGAACAGTCTTACACTATTTCAGGTCAGCACCTCCTTGAAAACATTGTCATTACCGCCCCCCCGTCATTTAAAATTTCCACATCTTCCGGCAGTGGTTTTACTTCTTCAATTACACTTACTCCAACTAGCGGTGTAGTAGCAACCACTACAATTTATGTAAGATTTGAACCCCTGGTTACAGGACTGATAACAGCCAGTATTCTTAACAAAACTTTTGGTACTACTAATATAAACATTAACGTTAGTGGTACAGGATTTAAAGATGCTCCTACGCTTCAGGCTTCACATATTAATTGTACCGATGTGGGTCCCCGTTCTATGAATGTCAAATGGACCAATGGTAACGGAGACAGGAGGCTTGTCAAAATGAATACGACGAATAGTTTCACTGACCCTATAGATAACACTTATCCTGCCAGCAATCCAGACTATACTGGTACAGGTGAACAAATTGTATATAAAGGAAGTGATACCATCTTTAATGTTTACGGACTTTCTCCTTTAAGTCAGTATTGGTTCAGGGTTTATGAATTCAATAACACCGACACACTTACTAAATACCTTACGGCTACTTATACACTGAATCCCAATTCCTGTTTAAGTGGTAAAATGACTGATTTTTTCGAAGATTTTGAAATGGGTGTGCTCGATGGCTATTATGCTGACAGCATAATTTCTCTCGAAAGCGGCAACTGGCATTTTGTTAAAGCGGCAATAGGCACTCAGGTGGACGACAAAAAAAGAGGTGGCAGATCTGCCCGTATTCAGAAAGGTGGTTTTATTGCCATGGATTTTGATAAACCTCAGGGCATAGAAAAAATTTCTATTTATCATGCCAATTACAGACAAGACCTGGGTGGAAAATTTATGGTACAATATTCTACAGACCATGGGCATAATTTCCATTCATTAGGCGTTGTAACCTGTAATTCAAATGGTACTATGCAAAAGACTTCTTTCGACGTATATGTACAGGGTCCTGTAAGAATAGTTATTAATGCTATCAATGGAAACAGAATCAACATAGATGATATAGCTATTAACGATTTTATACTTACTACGTGGACGGGATATGCTGACACTGTTTGGAGTAACCATAACAACTGGGACTTTGGTGTTCCTGATACTTACCTGAATGTTCTTATCCCTACCATACCTCAGGGAAACTCTCATAATTTTCCAGTGATTACTTCAACAAATGCTCATTGCAATAATATTACAATTGATACGGGAGCTTCGCTAACAATCAACCCTAATGCTGCCCTTACTGTCATGGGTAAAGTTACTGCACTGGATACTCTTATTATACTCTCAGATGAAACCGGCTCCGGTTCTGTAATCACATACGGTGATTTTACAGGCACAGCCCATGTCTATAAATACATTTTCGGCAGCAACAAATCAAACTATGTCAGTACACCTATAAGTGATGCAACTGCTTTAGTATTTGATGCAGCCCTGTCAAACAATACTCTCGAGTATTTAAATGAGCCTACTGCTTTATGGACTGATATTACGTTAAACACAACTCCATTAACACCTGTAATGAGAGGTTACGACTTTAAAAGGCCTGCAAGTGGTACTGTCCTTTTCTCAGGCAACTTAAACAACTATAATAATAATTTAAACCTTACCCGCACTACATCTTCACCTCACAAAGGATTTAATTTAATCGGTAATCCTTATCCTTCAGGGATTAACTGGAACAGCGACTCAATTAATACTAACTCTTTCTCTCATAAAACTTACTGGACAAACAACAATGAAACTTTTGCCACCTATAATGGCAATGCCAAAATAGGTTGTCCCGCCTCTATCAACAACATTATCCTTCCTATGCAAAGTTTCTTCGTTAAATTAGATACACCTTTAACTTCCTTTAATTTTGTAATTAACAATTACGCGCGTGAGCACCCTACTGATACACCTGATACCTCAACTTTCAGCCCTAATATATTCCGTTTGATGGTTAACCAACAAACCCAGCTAACTTCAGACGAAATTGCCATTGCCTTTTTTAACCCAGCAACAGATACTTTAGATAATTACGACTCTGAGAAACTATTTTCTTTAAATAGCACTGTCCCTCAGATATATACCAGAATTAATAACGATTCAATTGCTATTAACTCATCCACTCCTATTACTCAATATAAAGAGTTCCCTCTCGGATTCAAAACAAAAAACTCTGCTAACTTTACATTTACTCCTTTGCTCAATGATTATGATATTACTTTACCTGTTTTCCTCAAAGATAAACTTTTAGACAGCCTTACTGATCTCAGAACAGTTGGCAACTACAGCTTCTCTTCTACTGGCATAATTAACGATACAAACAGATTTAGTATTATTTTCTACCCCTGCTATTTTACCATTTATGATTTTTCATATGATAGCACCTATTGCGAAGGTAGTAACGGCGTTAATATAACACTTAACGGTTCGGAATCAAATGTCAATTATCAATTATACATAAATGGTGCTGTAATCGGTTCACCTATGAGTGGTACTGGAAATCCTATAACATGGAATAACATGCTATCAGGCAATTATACGGTTAATGCTTTAAGTACAGTAACTCCTGCTTGTTCTATTCATTTTAGAGATACGGCTGCTGTTACACAAATTCCACTTCCCGTAAATTATACATTTGAAACTGTTGCCGGTAATACATACTGTCAAGGTTCTGTTGGTGCTGCAGTACAGATAGTTAATTCTGAAAATGATATTCAATATCAACTCCTTAAAAATGGAACTGCATATGGCAGTATAATAACAGGAACTGGCAGTGCTATAGTATGGGACAGCTTACTCGTTGGCTCATACAGTTTAATTGCTTACACCAACACAACCCCTTCATGTTCCAGGATATTTAACGATACAATTACCATTGCAATGATTCCTTCACCAGCAACATTTGATGTTACAAGCGTTGGAACCCCCTGTGCTAATGCTGGAGGGGTAATAACTCTGCATAATTCAGAACTAGGTGTTAACTATCAACTTAAAAAAGGTTTGGCAGACATTCTTTATGCATATACAGGAACAGGTGACTCTTTACAATGGAGCGACATTTATGTGTCGGGTGATTATTATATTATTGCAACCAGCACAATAACAGGTTGTTCTGTCCCTATGAATGATACTGTTAATATCAGTTATATAGCAGCGCCTATTGCGTATAATGTCATTGGTGGCGGTACCTTCTGTGAAGGGCAGGGAGTTATTGGCCTGGAAAACTCAGACACCAATGTTTATTATCAATTGATAAGAAACTCTTATTATAATATCGGTAGTCCTATTATAGGTATAGGAGACACTCTTCATTGGACAAATCTATCAGCAGGATTTTACTCAGTAAAAGCACATACGCTAACTATCCCTCAATGCAACGCTGATATGAGTGGTGTTAAAGAGGTTATAGGAATAACAAGTCCAACAATTTATAACCTTTCTACAGGCGGCAGCTATTGCAATGGCCAAAGTGGGGCTTCAGTTAATCTGAGTGGCTCACAACCCGGGGTAAAATATCAGATTTTTAAAAATGGTTCTTCATTTGGAAGCTCTGTTGCCGGAACAGGGTTTAGTATCACATGGAATAGCCTTCTGCAAGGCAATTACACTGTTATTGCCACAAACTTAGATAGCCCATTCTGCTCTGTCGGTATGAACGGAACAGCTGTGGTTACTGAAAGTCCTTTGCCTACTGTATATAGCATCAGTGGTGGTGGCAACTTCTGTACTGGTG
>Ga0114951_10001673_pt1 | contig 26729 bp, 22 predicted proteins | sample AM7aDNAmetaG_FD_88677 | JGI IMG/M metagenome (GOLD analysis project Ga0114951, IMG submission 88677) | Freshwater microbial communities from Finland to study Microbial Dark Matter (Phase II) - AM7a DNA metaG | ecosystem: Environmental > Aquatic > Freshwater > Lake | place: Finland: Lake Alinen... | reverse complement strand
GAGGGGGCCTAAAATATGTTTTACTCCCTGTCAATGTACCCTATAGCTACTTTTCCGGCAACGGACAAAATTTAGGATTTAAACCCCCTCCCTGTATCCCTCCCACCAGGAGAGGGAAAAAGAAAAAACAAAACCCTAAAAAGGCACAGGGGGCCTGCACCTACCATATATTTTAGTATCCTTAGTCATTGGCGGTTTTGCGTTGGATATTAGATGTTCAGCTTTCTTGAACCTTGTTACCTGAATAGTTACGGATACAGAGAATAAAAACAGGACATATTGTCAGATATTGTGTGTGTTGTATTACGTATTTTTCAGAATCTCTTCAAGCTCTTCCCAACGGGCATAGAGAAGCGGCAGCTCCTGCTCGATCTGTTTATAACGAGAAGTTACCTGCGCCACAGCAGGGCCGTCCTGCCGGTAGAGCTCGGGACTTGAAAGCCTTTCATACAGGGCCTTATGCTCGGCTTCCAGCTGGTCTATCTGTGCAGGCAGGGCCTCAAGCTCGCGCTGCTCCTTAAATGTAAGCTTTCGCCTGCCGGGCTGTTTTTCACGCCGGGGTTTGGCAGCGGTTTTCTGTTGCGGCTCGGTTTGCGCAATCTGCGGTCGCTGCCGCAGCCAGTCGTCATAGCCACCCACATACTCGCCGATTCTGCCGCCGCCTTCAAAAACCACCGTACTGGTGACGACATTATTGAGAAAATAACGGTCGTGGCTCACCAGCAGCACGGTGCCTGCATACTGCAGCAGCAGCTCCTCCAGAAGCTCCAGGGTCTCGACATCAAGGTCATTGGTGGGCTCATCAAGCACCAGAAGGTTTGACGGCTGTATAAAAAGTTTTGCGAGCAAAAGCCGATTGCGCTCCCCGCCCGACAGGCTGCTGACAGGGCTTCGGGACCGATCGGGCGCAAAAAGAAAGTCCTGCAGATAGCCGTAGACATGCCGTGTCTTGCCGTCAATAGTCACCATGGGGTTGCCGCCGGCGATATTGTCAAACACGGTCTTGTCTTCATCAAGCTGGCTGCGCAGCTGATCAAAGTAGGCAATCTCGAGATTGGTGCCCAGGCGCACAGTGCCTGCCTGCGGCTGCAGCTGCCCCAGCAGCAGCCTGATAAGCGTGGTCTTGCCCGCGCCGTTGGGGCCCATGATGCCGATGCGGTCTCCGCGTATAATGATGGTTGAAAAATCTCTGATGACCGGATTGCCCTCATAGCCAAAGGTGGCGGCTGTCAGCTCGCAGACAATTTTACCGCTCATGCCGGAGTCAACCGCATTCATCTGAACCATGCCCGGCACAAACCTGCGCGCGCTGCGCTGCGAGCGCAGCAGCTCCAGCTCACGCACGCGGCCTTCATTGCGCGTACGGCGTGCTTTAACGCCCTGCCTGATCCAAATTTCCTCCTGGGCCAGTTTTTTATCAAAAACATCCCTCTGGTTTTCTTCAGCAACGAGCTCTGCCTGCTTGCGCCTGAGATAGGTGTCATAATCACCAGGCATGCTTATAAGCCTGCCGCGGTCAAGCTCCACGATACGCGTGGCAAGTCGGCGCAAAAACATGCGGTCATGGGTAACAAAAAGAATGCTGCCTTCAAAGCGCAGCAGAAACTCTTCCATCCAGCCGATGGATTCAATGTCAAGATGATTGGTGGGCTCGTCAAGCAGCAGCAGCTCCGGCTGCCGCACCAGAGCACGGCCAAGCATGGTGCGGCGCTTGAGCCCTGCAGACAAAGTTGCAAAGGAGCTGTCCGCCGGAAGCTCAAGCCGGGAAATAACAGATGCGACCTTCTGCTCGATCTGCCAGCCGCCTTCAAGCTCCAGCAGGTGCTGCAGCTCACCAAGGCGGTAGGTCAGGGTTTCATCGTGTTCAGCCTCCATGCGGCGGCTCAGGCCGTGATACTGAGCGACCAGTTCGCCCAAGCCGCTGATCCCGCCTGCAACCACATCAAAGACCGTGCCCGGCATACCGCCCGGCACCTCCTGCTCGAGAAGCCCCAGCCGCAGGCCCTGGCGATATGCTATTTCGCCCCGGTCGGGTTGCAGATTGCCGTTAATAATCTTTATAAGACTTGATTTGCCCTCGCCATTGCGCCCCAGCAGGCAAATACGCTCGTCCGGTTCAATCACCAGATCAACGCCCTCAAGCAGCTGTGGCCCGCCGAAGCTCAGGCCGATTTTTTTCATATCAATTAGCGGCATAGTAATCCTTTATAAACAACAGGCGTAGGGGCAGTTCGCGCACCCGGCAGCACATAGGCAAGTGATGCAGTCTAGTCCATGTCCGGCCCGATTGCAAATGCAGTCTGGAGGTAATCAATAAAGAAAGCTATCAACAGCCAAAGCTTTTCCAGAGGGGATGCAAAAACTTTCCCGTGCTTGCGTATTGCCGCCCATGCGTGTAGAATCAAATTTTTTGCATCCGCATGCAATCCGCTGTCATGCAGGTGAAAGATACAAACAAAACAGAAACCTGTCCTGCAATTCAAACATATGACCGATAAAAACAGACCGAACCGCTGGCTTGTCGCTATTATGGGCACCATGCTGCAGTTGTGCCTTGGCACAGTTTACGCCTGGAGCTTTTTTCAAAAACCAATCGTAACCGCCATGGGCTGGACAAACGCCCAGACTGCCTGGACTTTTTCCATAGCCATATTTTTCCTCGGTTTTGCGGCTGCATGGGGGGGTATTAATCTGTCCAAAATCGGTCCGACGCGGCTGGCCATGATCGGCTGCGCCATGTATGCCATGGGCTATATCATCGGCGGGATTGCCCTCAAAAACCACAGCCTTATTCTTCTCTACCTCGGATTTGGTGTCATTGGTGGCATCGGTATGGGTCTTGGCTATGTGACCCCGGTCGCAACCATTGGCAAGTGGTTTCCAGACAAAAAGGGTTTTGCCACAGGCATGGTGGTCATGGGATTTGGTTTCGGCGCCCTGTTCATGTCAAAAGTTATCGGCCCGGCACTCATGAGCATCACAGGCAACGATCTTACCATGACCTTTATTTATATTGGCAGTATCATGGGAACAACTCTCATTTTCGCCTCCTTTATTAAGAATCCGCCGGCGGGGTATATCCCGGCAGGCTATACCACGCCGGTGGCAAGCGCTGCCATTCAAAAGGCGGACTTGACACTCAGTGCCAGTGCCTGCATTTTTTCAAGAAAATGGGCTCTCATGTGGCTTATATTCTTTATTAATATCACAGCAGGCATTATGTTCATCGGATTCCAGTCACCCATGCTGCAGGATATGCTGGCAAAGACAAGCCCCGGCATGGATACAGCGGCGCTGGCTTCTGCGGGGGCCACCCTCATCGCTATAAGCTCCATCTTCAACGGAATTGGCCGCTTTTTCTGGGGCGGGCTTTCAGACAGGATCGGACGCATTCAGACATTCCGCGTAATTCTGGCAACGCAAATAGCTGCATTTTTTATGCTGAGCTTCGTGAGCAGCCCTGCTCTTTTCAGCATTATCGTTTGCTATGTACTGTTGTGCTATGGCGGTGGTTTTGGAACTATGCCGTCTTTTATTCTTGATGTGTTCGGCCCCAGGCTCATGCCCGTTGTCTACGGCGCAATCCTCACCGCATGGTCTCTTGGGGGTGTTGCAGGCCCGCAGATTGCCGCAGTCATCAAAGACACCTATAAGGGAAATGCCGGTCCGCTGACATTTACCATTGCCGCAAGCCTGCTTCTAATCGGTCTTGTCTGCTCGCTTTTTCTCAACAATACCGCTTTCACAGGTACTGGGCGTAAAGCAGCGCCATCAGCTTAAAACCGATTTTATTCTGCTTTCTCAACCCAGTCTGCGAAACGAAGCTTTCAAGGCAGGCTGCCGGCACATCCGCATAAAGCACGACCCCCGGCATTGGCGTATTTTCAATGTTATCTTTTTTCTTGAATTTTAAAATAGGTTATAGTACTGTGGGGCGCTTTTTCGCAATTTTTTAAGATTTGCGAAAACATCAAAACACAAAGATGCCGCAATTAAGTTTGCCGGAAAACCGTTCGCAGCACCATACACGGTGGCACTGGAGCTTATTATAATAAGCTGCGTCTTTAAAAATTTGAAGAATCAAATCGTCCGGCTCTTTTCCTGCTCACAACATAGACAACTGGTTACAACACAAACGATGCACAGGCGACAGAATCGGCATTCTGGAACTGTTCGCGCAAACAGGATATTCATTGCAGCACATCGTATTCGTGTTCATGGGCATAGAGGAAGATGCAGTGAAGCACAGCATCAATCCTGCCCCGCAGATAACCAGAGGTAATGAAAACCGTTAATACAAGAAAAGAAGGAGAAACGATGTCTGAAGGTGTAAAAAACAAGGGGTGGTCTGTAACATTCGGAGGGTTGGGAATTAATCTGGCCCTTGGAATACTCTATGCCTGGAGTATGTTTAAGGGCGCCATAGAGAAGTCTGTAAAAGCAGGTGGCGAGGGAGCCTTCACCTGGGATCTGTCACAGCTGAATGACCCGTATTCAGTATGCTGCCTGGTTTTTGCTTTTTCAATGATTCTTGCCGGTAAGTGCCAGGACAAATTCGGGCCCCGCATAACAGCCTTTATGGGCGGCATTCTGGTCGGCCTCGGGCTTCTTATGATTTCGCAGACAACCAGCTATGTCGGCTGGGTGCTCGGTTTCGGCGTTCTGGCGGGAACGGGCATCGGCTTCGGGTATTCCTCTGCAACGCCTCCGGCCCTAAAATGGTTTCCCCCGGCAAAGACCGGCCTGATCGCAGGGCTGGTTGTAGCGGGCTTCGGCCTGGCGCCGGTCTATATTGCGCCTCTGTCTGAATTTTTACTGGGCGCAGTCCCTGTCAGGGTCGCAATATATTTCTCTGCTTCTAATATTGCGCCTCTGTATGAATTTTCACTGGGCGCAGTAGGCATAAATAAGGCAATGATGATATACGGCATTTCTTTTATCGTCGTCGTATGCGGCCTTTCAACCTTTCTGGTAAACCCTCCGGCCGGCTATGTGCCGGGCGGCTCTGCCGCCACGCAGAAAAGCAAAGCCGTTGTCAGCCACAATGATATTCCCGCTTCGCAGCTCATAAAAACGCTGGAATTCTGGATGCTGTGGGCCATTTATTTTATCGGCGCAGGTGCCGGCCTCATGGTTATCTCAAGCGTTGCCGGCATGGCCAAGAAGAGCATGGGCTCGGCGGCTTTCGTTGCGGTGGCGATCATGGCAATCGGCAATGCCGGCGGCCGCATTATTTCAGGCATGGCTTCCGACAAATTCGGCCGCAAGGCGACCCTTGCCGGCGTGCTGATCTTTCAGGCGGTTTTGATGCTTGCAGCAATTCCCCTGGTGAGTTCAAAGGAAACAAGCGCGGTGCTGATAGTGCTGCTTGCCACGTTTATCGGCTTTAACTACGGGGCAAACCTGTCTCTGTTTCCCTCTTTTGCCAAAGACCGCTGGGGCCTGAAATCATTCGGCGTCAACTACGGCATACTGTTTACCGCATGGGGTGTGGGCGGCTTTGTCATGAGCCGTGTGCAGCAAACACTCATGGCTTCAACAGGAAGCTACACCGCCTCGCTCATCATCGCGGCTGTTATGCTCGGCGTGGGCACCCTGCTGACGCTTATGCTGAAAACACCCAAGCCTGCAGCAGCTGAGCAGGCAAAACAATAGCTGCTTGTTTTAAAATGCCATAAAAAAAGGGGGGCCTCAAAGAGGCCCCCCTTTTTTTCACCTTTTTAAATTCCTGCGATCACATTTTTCCCAGAGGGCAAACTTCCCTGCCGTATATTTCATTGAGAACCTGGGCAAGGCCGGTATAGATTGCCGACAGGCCGCAGATTATTCCTTCATAGCCGGCAACGTTAGTAATGGCTTCATTGCCGGTAAATTTCCCAGCTGCCAGAAGAAAAAACAGTATTGTCAGAGACAGAAACACAAACTGTAGCGCGCGGCTGAGCTTCAATGTGCCGATAAACATGACGCCGGTAAAAATACCCCACATAACCAGATAGCATCCAAAAGCGGTTGGATTGGGCCCCACAAGGCCTGAAATCATTTTCGGCAGACAAATCAGTGCAACCAGCGTCAGCCAGAACATGCCATAGGAGGTAAAGGCTGTCGTGCCGAAGGTGTTGTTCTTCTTCCATTCCATAATGCCTGCTATTACCTGGGCTGCGCCGCCATAGAAGATTCCCATTCCCAGAATCATGGTATCAATGGGGTAAAAGCCGGCATTGTGAATGTTCAGCAGCACGGTTGTCATGCCGAACCCCAGCAGGCCCAGCGGCGCCGGATTTGATGTGGTGTCCTTGATAGTGATAGTTTGTTGGTCTATGGTGCTCATGCATCCTCCTGGCGGTTTAAGGGTTAAAAAATTGTTCTATTTTTACATAATTTGCACTTTTAGTCAACGATTGGGTTGCGATATGGGCCCTTTCATGGGCTCCCGAGCGCTGCAGTGTTGGGTTAAATTCTGCCCAGCAGCCGAAGAAGGCCATCCAGAATTGACAGGGGATGGGGCGGGCAGCCGGGCACATATAAATCAACCGGCAGCAGCTGATCTGCACCGTTTGTTACCTCCGGATGATCCCGATATATCCCGCCGGAAACAGCGCAGGCCCCTACGGCTATAACCAGCTTGGGCCAGGCAACAGCATCATATGTTTTTTTAAGCGCTGAAACCATATTGCGGGAAACAGGGCCGGTAATAAGCAATCCGTCGGCATGGCGAGGGGAGGCGACAAACTGTATGCCGAAGCGGCCCAGATCATATACCACGGTACTTAAAACATTGGTATCTGCCTCACAGGCATTGCATCCGCCTGCACTTACCTGCCGCAGCTTTAAGGAACGGCCGAAAAGCGCTCTGCTTTTTTTATCCAGCGCCCCGGCCAGCTTCAACGCATTATTTTCCAAAACCAGGTCTTCGCGTTTTCTCACGGCAAGGCGATAGTCCTGGGAAAAGCTGATTGACCCCGAAGGGCAGGCATGCGCACAGGAGCCGCAAAACAGGCAGCGACCGAGATCAATTTTTAATCCTGCGCAGAGCGCATCGCCCGGGCAGGCGTCCATGCACAAACTGCAGCCGGGTGAGCAGTGTGCTCTGTCTAAAACGGGCAGCCCCCGAAACCTGTCCGGAAGCACCGATACGGTTTTGGGATAGGTGCTTGTTCTATATCCCTGTTGTAAAGCGGCTAGAAGTACTTTCAGCATGGCATCAGCTCACAGATCATGTCCGCAATAAGAAAGATTAAAGCTTTTGTTGCACAGCGGGAAATCCGAAATCTGCTGATCCCTCATGGCAATAGCAAGACCCAGCCAGTTATGAAAAGAGGGATCGACAATTTTATATTCGCTGAAACCGCCCTGCCCATCGGTTATGGCGACATGGCAGATTTCACCGCGCCAGCCCTCGACCAGGGACACGGCAAGGCTCTTCGGAGCCGGCGTTACGGGCCCGGTCATAATGTCCCCCGCAGGCAGCATCTCAAGCTGCCCCAGTATGAATGACAGGGATCGCTGCAGCTCAAGCCAGCGCACATAGGCACGGGCAAACACATCACCAGTGCCCCATGTCGAGACGGGGATCTGGGCAAACCGGAAAATCCCGGATGGAAAATCATAACGCACGTCACGGACAAGCCCTGAAGCACGAGCAGCCGGGCCGACCAGGCCAAGCTCCTCTGCGGTATCGGGCGGCAGCGCGCCTGTATGTTCGAAGCGCGCCATGACAGAAGGCGCTTCCCAGAGCAAATTAACGGCACTGGTTACATCTTTCTGCGCCTGCTGCAGCTTGTCTTTCAGGCGGGACAAACGTTCTGTGTCAAAATCATACAGCACGCCGCCGGGGCTGACAAGGCCTCTGCCGAAACGGCTCCCGCACAGCAGCGCCGTCATATTGAGAAAATCTCCGCGTATGCGGCCGCAATAGGAAGCTGTGGGCAAATACCCGATATCGCCTGCCAGGGCACCCAGATCGCCGGTGTGATTGGCTGCACGCTCAAGTTCAAGGGCTATGCCGCGGATAGCCTGGGCCCGTGGCGGTGCTATGCCTCCGGCAAGCGCTTCCATGGCCTGGGCATAGGCTGTTGCATGGCCGATGGTCGTATCACCGGCAAGGGTTTCCATATAGTGCAGGCTGCGCTTGTTTGGCCCCCCCGTCAGCGCCGGTTCAATGCCGCGATGCTGATAGCCAAGGGATATTTCAAGATGGTACACATCCTCGCCATGGCACTGAAAGCGGAAATGCCCCGGTTCGATAATGCCGGCATGCACCGGCCCGACCGCAACCTCATGCATCTCCGCGCCGTCAATATGGAAAAAATCCGTCACACCAATAGCCGGATCAGGCGCGTCATGTCCGCTGCCATCATGTCCGTTGTTATACCGTTTATGAAAACGCAGCGGCTTCAGCCAGGGATGCCCTTCGGGCACTATGCCCCACTGTTCATACAGTTCTCGCTCGAACAAGTGAGCCTGCGGGCAATCGGGGGTAAGGGCTGGATAGACATCCTCGATAACCGTTGAGCCGATGGCCAGTTTACCCTGAGCATCATGGGCCAGCACGCAGCAGAGCCGAATCCGGCGGGCAGAGCAGTCCTTGCGGCTTGCGTTTGAAACCAGGCTCTCTTCGGGGGTTCCAAAAAATGCGCTTATCCGGGCTCCGTTGCCCACGGCATAAAGAACCGCACGTCTGAAGGCATCCGGAGAAACCAAAGGAACCCTTTCGAAAGCTATGGCTTCAGCATTGTCAAGCAGAATGAAATTATGTGCTGTCATGGCATCAACCCTATAGCAGGAGCATATGCCGCTGCCCCACCGATAATTTCAGCTGCCTTTTGAAGGACCGCCTGCAATGGGGCAGGCATCCAGAGGCCAAGAATCAAAAGTGCGGTCAGGGGAATATAGACTAAAAAGGACTCATACTGAAATAAATGCGCCGGGGCTGCTTTTTTGAGTGGGGGCCCGCCCCAGGACAGGGGAAGGATATACCCAAGGGCGCAGATAAAAACAATGCCGAGCCCCAGTAAAAAAACAAACGCTATTACAAATGCCTGCTTATCGATGGCTGCTTTTAAGATCAAAAATTCGCTCATAAAAAGGGAAAAAGGCGCGGCGCCGATAAGTGCCAGTATGGACAAAAAAAGACCCGTCCCCCAAACCGGAGACCGCCTGAGAGCACCTTTCATGTCCCGAATGTCATAAGTGCCCAGGATCTGCCCCATGCGCCCGGCCGCAAAAAAGGAAAGAGTTTTGCACAGGGAATGATTGAGAGTGTGAAAAAGGGCGGCAAAAACGCCCAGCCCCCCCAACCCCAGCCCCAGCGAGATGATGCCGATATGCTCGATGCTGCTGTAGGCAAGAAAGCGCTTCAAATTTTTTTGCGAAACGATAAACACCGCTGCAACGGCTATGGAGAAAAGGCCGAAGCCGGTCATAAGGCGCTGGCACCATCCGATGCTGCCGGTTGCACCCTCTATAACAGGCATATACCGCATGATGCAGTACATGGCTGTGCTCAGAAGAAATCCAGAAAAAATGGCCGATACGGGCGATGGCGCCTGCATATGGGCATCGGGCAGCCAGTTATGCATGGGCGCAAGGCCCGCCTTGGTTCCGTAGCCGACAAGTAAAAAAATAAAGGCTGCCTTTATGAGCTTCGGATCAAGGCGACCGGCATTATCATACAGTACCGTCCACAAAAGCGAGTCATGCGGCCCCAGCTCCAGGGCCTTGGCAGATACCGCGATGAGCAGGGTTCCCATAAAAGCAAAGGCCATGCCCACCGAGCATATGACAATGTATTTCCACATGGCCTCCATGGACTGGCGCGATACATGAATGCAGATGAGAAAGGCCGTGATGAGCGTGGTTGCCTCGATGCCGACCCACATGATGCCGAGATTATTGGAAAACAGCACAAGGGTCATGGCTGCGCAAGCCTCGCACCACAGCCCCGCAAACAGCCGGGCCTGCTTGCGGGTAAAATGCCCTTTCCTGAGCTCCTCTCCGAAATAGGCCCATGCATAAACTGAACTCAGGCAGAAGACAACAAGCAGAATACCGTAATGATAGGCAGAAAGCCCATCAAGAAAAAGCCAGTTTGAAGCAATAAAAATAGTGCCGTGCTGAAAAACCGCCACTATGGCGATACAACCGGCAATGGCAGTGCCAAACACGCAGCAGCACATGGCCCCGAGGGCTGTGCGGGCGCTGGGCAGGATGTTGCAGGCAAAGCCCAGGACAAAAGGAATAAGCAGTGAAAGCCAAAGGGCGGATTCATAATACATGGGCCGTGAAACCTTTATCCTTTCAGTGAGTCGAGCTGATCGGTGTCAAGATGATCGAACTGCCTGTTGATATGAAAAATCGCCACACCCATGACCACGACCGCGACCGCTGCGTCAAGCAGGATGCCGATCTCCACCAGCACGGAAATTTCGACCACTGAAACAATGCCGATGGCATAGATGCCGTTTTCAAGAATTATGAAGCCCAGGCATTGCGAGAGAGCGTTTTTCCGGGCTATGATCAGGAAAAGCCCGGTAAGAACCGTTGTGAGCGCTGCCGGTATCACCAGGTGCATGCCGGCGGCAAGAGTGAGCGGCAGCTGTTCCCCGAGCCACAGCGCAGCGCCAAACATAGCCATGCCAGCCATCACCGACATGCTGTAGCCGACATAGGGATCCATTTCATTCTGAGCGCTGGCCTCCCGGATGCTTCGGCGAAGCAGCTGCGGAAAGACAAATCCTTTCAAAATAAAGCTCACCGCGGCAATAAGAAAAATGCGCGGCGTCAGGGCCTGCTCGTGCGCCAGCAGGGTAAATACGCCCAGCAGCATTCCCTGAAATGAGGCAACGGCAATGCAGGTGCGCAAGCGGCTGAGCCCCAGCAGGGCCATATCAGAAAGAATAAGCAGCATCATGGTTGTTTCAAGAACCGATCCCATAGCGGCTACCTCATCGAAAGTATAAAAGCAAACAGTGACAGCGCCCCTGCCGCTACAAGCAGCTGCGGTACCCTGAGAAGGCGCAGGCGCGCCATAGTTGATTCGATAATTCCCACAATCACAGCCAGCATGAACATGCACCCCAGGAGAGCTGCGCTGTTGAGCAGCAGAAATTTTCCTCCGGCCACTGGAAGAATCAACCCCACAATCACAGAGCCAAGCACCCAGACCTTAAGGGCTGCGCCGTACTGAATGAAAGCAAAATCAGGGCCGCTGTGATCAAGCACCATAACTTCATGAATCATGGTAAGTTCAAGATGCGTGTTGGGATCATCAAAAGGAATGCGTGCATTTTCACACAAAAAAACTATGCCCAGGGCGGCCAGCACAAGCACCAGTTCAGGAGATGTCACCGACGTTGCGGCAAGCAGCTCCGACAGCGATAGCGTTCCGGCCCTGCGGGCCACTGTGGCCAGGCCCAGCAGCAGCGCCGGCTCTGCAAGGGCCGAAAAAAAAACCTCCCGGCTGGCGCCCATCCCTTCAAAGCTTGAACCCGTATCAAGGGCTGCCAGTACGGTAAAAAAACGCATGAGCCCAAGGGCATAGGCAAAAAGAATCAGGTCGCCGGTGAATGCAAGCGGTGCTGTAGAGCCGTTGACCGGAACCAGCGCAAGGGCGATTAGAACAGAGGCAAGCCCCACAATCGGGCCTGCGCGGAAGAGCCACGATGTGGTTCTGCTGTACACGGCGCCTTTACGAATATTTTTATACATATCGTAATACTGCTGCAGCAGCGGCTGGCCCGTGCGCCCGGCAAAGGCAGCCTTGATGCGGTTGATGATGCCCCCCAGAAGCGGTGCAAAAGCAAGACCTAAAAAAAGATTCATGTAGGCTTCTGTCTGCATTCTCACCTCACCAGCCAGACAAGAAGGCCGAGCAGCGTTATCACGATATAAAGCACATACAGATGCATGCTCCCGTGCTGCAGAACCGCGCATCGTGCAAACAAACATTTTGCCCCTTCAAACAAAGGACGGTATATTTTTTCAAAACCGGCATCTTGCGTATGGGTTTTAAAAGCCCCCGCGGCCGGAAAATACTGCTCTGAGAGCTGCAGGTGTTTTTCTGTTCTTAATACTATCTTGAAAAGATCAGTAATGGGCTGTGCAAATGAGGATGCGCTATATTGCATGCGTGAGGATGGGGCTGCATAGCCGCAGTCCCAGGTGGCCCCGCTGCCGACCTCTTTGCCCGACAGCAGAAAGCGGCGCAGCAGGGTGAGACAGGCCACAACCAGCAGCAGTGCAATTGATGCAATCGTAACAGAGCCAAGATAGCCTCCCGCTATCTTAAGCTCATGTCCGGCATCAAAACCAAGAATCCCTGAAACAACCTCTGACATGGCAGGTACGATATACATGCCAAGAAAGCCCGCCACGAGACAGCCTGCCGCAAGCAGCAGCATCGGGGCCACCATCAGTGGCCTGGACTCATGGGCATTGGCAGCAGCCTGCGAGCGGGGCTCCCCAAGGAATACAATGCCGAAAGCCTTGGTGAAACAAGCCGCTGCAAGGCCGCCGATGAGGGCAAGCCCGGCAACAGCGCCTATAAGCGGCACTGCTACATCGGCACCCATGGAAATCGCGCCGCGAAGCGACCCGAGATAAATTAAAAACTCACTTAAAAAACCATTCAAAGGCGGCAGTCCTGAAATGGCAACTGCTCCGATTAGAAAGCAGGCTCCGGTATAGGGCATTTTTTTAATAAGGCCGCCAAGATGGTCAATCTCCCTGGTATGCGCGGCCTGAAACACGGACCCCGCCCCCAGAAAGAGCAGGCCCTTGAACATCGCATGATTAACCACATGCAGCAGCCCCCCTGCCATGCCAAGTATGGCAACAGAGGGCACACCTGCGCTCCAGCCGATAAGGCCGACGCCCAGCCCCATCATAATAATGCCGATATTCTCAACGCTGTGGTATGCGAGAAGTCCTTTAAGATCATGCTGCGCCAAAGCAAACAGCACGCCAAGCACGCCGGAAATAATGCCGATGGCAAGCACCAGCCAGCCCCACCACAAAGCCGGCATACCAAGAAATGCAAGCATGCGGACTATGCCGTAAATACCGGTTTTAATCATAATGCCCGACATAAGGGCTGAAACATGGCTGGGCGCTGCGGGGTGCGCCTCGGGGAGCCACACATGAAAAGGGATGATGCCGGCCTTTGTTCCAAACCCGATAAGCGCAAGGATAAAACAGATGCTCGCCAGTGGCTGCGGCAGGCTGTGAGCAAAACGATCAAAATCAAGGGACCCGGCATGAGCGCCGAAGATGAGAAACATCGGCAGCAGGCATGCTGTGCCCAGATGGGTGGCAACCATGTATATCCATGATGCCCGGCGCACCTCTGCTTTTTCATTCTCAAAGGCCACAAGAAAAAAAGACGCAAGCGCCATTATTTCCCAGGCTATAAGAAACAGGACTGCGTTGCGCGCCAGGCACACCATCGCCATGCTGGCAACAAGCAGGGTATAAAAAAACCACGCAACCCCGAGCCGTTTTGTATCTTTGTATTTCATCAGATACTGCCCGCCGTAGACGGCGGCAAGGGCTGAAAGCAGAAAAACAGGCAGCAGGAAAAAAGCGGACAAAGGATCAAGCTCTATAAAAAAAGACCCGCACGGCATACTCCAGGCACAGCGCAGAGACTGGATGGTTCCCTGCAACAGCACTTCCAGCGCGGGGATCATGCCCACAGCGCAGCCCAGTACCGTTCCCCCGGCGCCGATACAGCTGCTGAGCCGGGGCCTGGTACAAACTGTCAGAGCACCGCAACCGCTTATAACAATGATTCCCAGGGCCAGAAGCAGCAGCAACACCGTTACAGCCCTCCTGCCGCTTCGGAGGCCAATACTGATTCCAGATCGAGTACTTTTTGCAGTATCTCTTCACGGGGGCGCTGCTCTTTTATCATCTGTTTAAATTCAGCATCCCGCAGCACAAAGGAAAGCCGTGAAAGCAGAAACAAATGCGTGCGCACGGTTGGCGCAACAAGAGTAAACAGACAGTTGACCGGCTGCCCGTCAAGGGACAAAAAATTTATCGGCTTTTCAAGGAAACAGAGCGTTATTATGGGCTGAGGCACATGCAGAACTATTGGATTTCGCACATGGGGAATTGCGATGCCGTCGCCAATGCCGGTCGAAGACATTGCCTCCCGGGCAAGAAGAAACTGCAGAAGATAGCCCCTGTCGGCATCATCGGGGAGCCTCAAGACCTCAACAATAGCCTTCAGCGCGGATTCTTTATCCGAGCCGCTTATGCGATAAAAGACTCCCCCGGCGGTGAGCGCTTCCGTCAGGCTCATCACCTGTGCAGATTCAGGCTCTTGAAATATTTCAACCGGCGCATTTAGGTGCCGTGATGTTGACCATTCCAGAATTTCAGTACGATTGAAGCGATACTGCCCATTGATTCTATAGGCAGGTATGCTCCCCTCTTTTATCCATCGCCGAATCGTCTTTTCAGCAACATTTAAAAGCTCGGACAAATCTTTTATAGTCAGTCTCATTTTGCCTTATTTATTTATTATGTTGAACTATATTTCCCAAAAATGGACATTAAAAGACAAAATATCTTTTTTATTGCATCTTGTCAAGAGTCTACGGGATTAAATAAAAGGTGTGCTTTCTCGTTCAACTACCATTAATTGATAATAGGGCGCTTGACAGGCAATACTATATAAAGGGGCCTTTGGTGAGCACTTTAAATAACGGATTTCGCGTCCTGCATGTTGTCAAAAACACCCCCTCCGTGGCAGACCTCGAAAAAAATGCCCAGCACCTGCTCTCGGGTCATACGCGCGTAGTCTTCATGGCGCGGCAGTACAAGCAGCCCTCCCACATCAACAGCCCCCGGGCTCACAACCATATGGTCGCCATCCTGGCTGAAATAGCAGGCCGGGCGGTGCGCTTTGCGCGGCAAAAGAATGCCGGTGAGATCAGGGCCGTCTGCGGCAATTACTATATTAACAAGGGGCTCATCCTGCGCAACGGTCACCTTCTTCAGATGAGCGACGGCACGAATTAGATTCTGCTCAAGTGCGGCATGGTTCCGGGTGCAGCAGATAAAGACGCCCCGGCGGTCAACCTCTCCTGCAAAGCAGGTGCCCTGCCCGTGCATATCATCGATCTGTGATAAACTCATTCCTGCAGCCAGTAAAAGCTGCGCCTGCGACATCAACGGTATGCCGCCTGCCGGATATGCCTGAAAATGGAGATGATCGGGCGCTGATGCGCCGCAGGCCGGGCCGTTATAGAAAGCTTCAAACGCGCCGTTTGAGTCAGTGACAAAGGATAGCATCGCCCCAAGGCAGGCGCCGATCTCCTGCAGCTGATGCTCTTTATGCGAGATGACCAGATGGTCCGGAAATATTGGAAACGGATTGCCTAGAATCAGCCAGTCATCGCGATACACAAGCGCCCGCTGTTCAGGAAACAAATTGTCAGGGCAAAGAAAACATTGCCGTTTTTCTATGGACTGCTTATCCACCCTGGCTGTTGAACTTTTCATGCGGAACGGGTTATGCTGCAGCTGAACTTCAAGATCGGTGAGAAAAAACTTTTTATACACGCTCTGCCGCAGGCCCTCATGGGCTTCGCGCAACTCGGGCCAGCTTTCAAGCTGTTGGCGCACAAAAGCCGAAAGCCGCTGCTCAAAGGCTGACCCCTCAGACACAATATACGGTGCAAGCAGGCTGTCATCGACAAGAATATGTTTTATTGGCTGCATTGGTTTGATTGGCTGGATTAATTACGATATGAATTGAGAGCTTTTATAACATGATTTTGACGTATCGGACAATGATAATAAATGTATGCTGCCTGCTAATCCAGATTATGACACATGCTATGGGGTTTAAAGAAGGAAGGCCAAAGAAAAAATTCACCCTTGAGAGCGGCTCATTGTACGTGCGCACCCCGGCGGCTCAAATATCCCAGGTGTAGGCGCATTTCGAGCACTTGTAGTGATGCATTGGTTTTCGCGTGAGGGGTCGTACTCGCAGGAACCACCAACTTAGCAGCAGGACCACGGCGATGCCGACCACCACCATCGAGCAGTGTATGAAAAACATATTCTCGTAGTCAACGATGAGAAAACCGAAGAACGCCAAACCGATCAGCGTTAGGGAACATACGACCACGTCAACTCGCATATTCCGGAGAGCCCGCTTGGACACCATTTTATTGGTTGCCTTACGCATACGGACGTGTTTTTCGCCGCACTTGATGCAAGAAATTCTGTACTTGTCCACGCTTATCCTCGTTCCTCTAAAAACAATCAACCTGAACAGAAAATATCAAAACTTACGAAAAACGTCAATGGCACTAAAGGCTAATTTATTAGAACTAAAGTGCCATTGATCTAAATATGATCAGATCAAGGTAAAGTATTTTATTATAACATCTTATGCCAGTGCATGCCTGAAAAAAACCCATATTATGAATCTGAATGCAGCCTGCGGATGAATCCTTAATTGTTCCAATGTATCAGAAAAAATCTTTGCTCTGGCAGATTAAATAAAAAGCTAAATTTGATGAATGGAGGATTAAGGACTGATTACTATACCTCATTGAACAAATAGAACAAATTTAATAAATAGAACAGTTCCTTGACTGCCTCTCTTGTATCTCCTGCGTGCGCAGGCTGTCCTTATAGGTTGCAAACCGAACCTCCTGCTCATTTGAAAGCCTTGCGTCTGTATTGTCCTCCCAGCGGCGGCAGAGATAGACGGGCTCATAGATTCTGCCGACTCTGTAATCGCGGGAAATCCGTAGCGACACCGCATAGTCTTCTCCATAGCTCACATTCGGGAACGGGAACCGGCGCAAAAGCTGTGTGGCAAAGGCGCGGGGCGCACCGATGCCGTTTACGCGCAGCAGATTGTTGCGCCCGTTTTCATCGCTCCACTCACGGTGATCGATAATGCCGGGCGGCAATTCTTCGAGGTTGAAATTAACGAGGCGATAGGCTCCAACCACCATGCCGAAGCAGCCATCGCTGAGCATGCCGATAACTTTTTCCAGCGTATGCTCATCTGTATAAAGGTCATCTGAATCAAGCTGACAGACAAAGCGGCCGCACCGGGCCGACTGCACAGCCTCATTCCAGCATCCGCCGATACCGAAATCTGTTCGCTGCGGGATAATATGAACAACGCGGCTGTCGCGGGCAGCAAGCTCGTCAAGTATTGCGCCGGTGCGGTCAGTCGAGTGATTTTGTACGACAAGCACATTAAACGGAAAAGCCACTGTCTGCGAAAGGGCGCTCTGTACGGCATCGGCAATGGTGCGCTCGCGATTACGCACAGGTATGACGATGCTTGCCTCCACGGGATAGGCAGCGCCATCGTCGGGGGCAGTCAGCGGCTCATGGCTGCAGTATGCGCCGATGCGCTGCAGATGCTGCGTTGCCACAGCTTCCATCTCTTTCTGATACTCTCTCTGCAGGGGTCCGGCATAGGCAAACTGCGACTTTTTCAGATCAAAGCCCTCTGTGATGAGCGAGCATGGCTCCGACACATGCACGACTGCTGAGACGCAGGACACTTTAAGCCGCAGCTCGTACAGGCCTGCCCACCGCGAAGCTGAAAGAGAGCCATGCTGCGAAAGGGCCTGCCTGACTGCTGTCATGGCATAAAGCTGCACCGGACCGAATAAAAAATCGTCGCGTATGCTGCCGGACTGATAGTCGGCAACCCTTTTTACTCCGTCAGCCGATTGCGTGCCGCTCCAGTAGTCGGCATACAAAAGCCCGGCATCCCGGTTGCGAGCCGCTTTCATAAGGTCCGCCAGCGCTTCATTCAAAAAAACGACTCCTGCCGATGACGGTATAAAAAAAACATAGTCCAGTGCTGCTGCCGCTTCCAAAGCCATGGATACAGCCTTGCCGCCGTGGCCGTCACTGAAAACAATCTTTTCAACAAGGGGATTTGCCGAAAGCGCAGAGGTCAGATCCGGATTATTTTTATCAAAAAGTATGACAGCAGCAGAATTCATGGTGGTCTTTTTTCCCTAACGAGCAGTTGCAGGATCGACTTTAGCCGTGATCCGGATTGCGCAAACCTTTCGCGGCTGAAGCCGCTCCTGCAAAAATTAATTTATAATTTTATTATCACGCAACAATTGCATTTCCGCATCAGTCAGGCCAAGGCTTTTTAAAACCTCATTCGTATGCTCCCCCAGCGTGGGCGGTGCCGTGGGACTGCGGCCGGGGGTCTCTGAAAACTTTATGGGGAACCCGAGCGTATTAATCGTGCCGTAGGCAGGATGCGTCACCTGCATGACCATGTCGCGTGCAAGCACCTGCGGATCGTCAACCACCTGGTCGACGGTATAAATAGGCCCGCAGGGAATACCTGCTTTATCAAAAAGCTCTATCCAGTGGAAAGACTGACGCGCCCTGAAAATCGGCTCGATAATGTCGAGCAGCTCCTGCCGGTTTTCAACGCGCACCGGATTTGTTGCAAAGCGAGGATCATCATTTAAATGCTCAAGCTTCATAACTGCGGTAAATGATTTCCAGAGATTTTCATTGCCGACAGCGATATTGACAAAACCGTCCGAGGTTTGAATTGCCTGATACGGAACAATAAGCCCGTGACCCGAGCCGGAGCGTTTGGGGTTTTCACCGGTAGCCCAGTACCGTTGCGCCTGATAGGTGAGCCAGGAAACCTGTCCGTCAAGCATGGCCGCATCGATATGCTGCCCCAGGCCGCTCTGCTGCCGTTGGTAGAGTGCAGTCATAATGCCGATAGCGCCAAACATGCCCGTGGTGAGGTCGGTAATAGAAATCCCGACTTTGAGCGGCCGCCCGTCCGGCTCACCGGTAAGCCCCATAATGCCGCCATAGCCCTGCAGCACCTGATCATAGCCGGCTTTTTCAGCATAGGGCCCGGTCTGGCCGAAAGCCGAGATCGAGCAGTAAATAAGTGCGGGGTTCTGTTTGTGGACGGCTTCATAATCAAGCCCCAGGCGCTTCATGACGCCGGGCCGGTTGCCCTCAACGACCACATCTGCTGTCTGGATAAGCCGCAATGCTATGTTATGGGCCTGGTCGCTTTTAAGATCAAGAGCAATGCTTTTTTTATTGCGGTTAATGCTGAGATAAAAGGCCGACTCTGACCCGACAAAAGGCGGGCCCCAGCCGCGAGAGTCATCGCCCACACCGGGCATTTCAATTTTCACCACCTCTGCGCCCATATCGGCGAGCAGCATGGTGCAGTAGGGGCCTGCAAGGGCCCGCGTGAAGTCGATGATACGGATTCCCGCCAGCGCCGGTTTCATTGCTTCCACCCTGTCTTTTGTGTTCCGAAAGTCATTCAATTACTATAAAGATGCGGGGGGCCTCTTGTCAACTTTCTTTTAGATCAGCGGCAAAACAGCGATTGCAGGGCACTTCAGCCTGGAAGAGCATGCGGAAAAACATTTCATTTGCGCGACTTTTCCTGTTAAAATAATTAATTAATAATTCTCTGCATAAAACATGATAAAAAATAACTTTACCATTTCGTTTGCAACCCTTGGCTGCAAGGTAAACCAGTATGACTCCGGCGCCATGGCTGAAGCATTAAAGCAGGCGGGGCACAGCATTGTACCCACTGCTTCAAAAGCCGATGTCTGCATCATCAACACCTGTGCGGTTACCGAGAGCACTGAATCACAGTCCCGCCAGCTCATCCGCCGCATGCTGCGTGAGCATCCCGGCTGCCGCATCATAGTAACAGGCTGTTATGCCCAGAAATCTGCCCAGACCCTTCAGTCACTCTCTGAGAGGGTATCCGTTATCGGCAATGCCGAAAAGAAGGACATAGCGGCATTTGTCAGCTCAGCTCAGCAAAACCGTGCTTCTTTTGCAGCAGTGGCCGATATCTCTTCAGAAAAAATATTTACCACCCCCGCCTGCACGAAGCTCTTTGACCGTACGCGAGCATTTTTAAAAATTCAGGATGGATGCAACAGCCGCTGCTCGTACTGCATCGTTCCATCCGTGCGCGGCCCGAGCCGCAGCCTGCCGACAGGTGAAGTAAAACAAAGAATTGTCGGGCTAAAGCTTGCGGGCTATCGCGAAATTGTGCTCACCGGCATACATCTGGGGGCATTTGGCCTTGATGCCCGACCAAAAACCAGCCTTGCAAACCTGCTTGCATACCTTGAAGATGATGCAGCTCTTGCCAGCATGCGGCTGCGCCTGAGTTCCATAGAGCCGACAGAATTCACCCCCGAGCTCATAAGAATTATCGCTGCCTCACAACTCATATGCCCGCACTTTCACATTCCGCTGCAAAGCGGCGATGCCGGCATTTTAAAAAAAATGGGGCGGCACTATAACCCGATGTTTTTCCGTGCGCTTGTTATCAGCCTTGTAGAGGCTATACCCGGCCTTAATATCGGCATCGACGTAATTGCCGGCTTCCCCGGAGAAACCGATACGGCGTTTAAAAATACCGCAGAACTTCTTGCCGGACTGCCTGCAGGCTATCTGCATGTTTTCCCCTATTCCCGTCGCTCCGGCACCCCCGCGGCTGATTTTCCGGACCAGGTGCCAGAGCACATCAAAAAAGTACGGGCGCTAAAGCTACGACAGCTATCGGATGAAAAACGCAGCCGCTTTTATGCAAGCTACGCAGGGGCTATACTGCCGGTGCTCGTGGAAAAACATCGCCACAAAAAAACCGGGCTCCTGCGCGGCGTATCGCGCAACTATATCCCGGTGCTTTTTGACGGGCCATCCAGCCTTGCCGGGCAGGAAGTGCCTGTGCGGGTTGTTGTCTCAGACACGCAGGAGCCGAGGGGAAAACTTGTCTAACACCCCTTTATCTTTCTCCGGCATAATAAAAGTAGAATTTAAGCTTTTGATTTTTTTGACAAAATTTACTATATATAATGTTAAGACTCTTTAGGTTAAACAATAATCCGTTTTATTTATTAGATACAAGCTTCAAAAAAACTGCAGGAGAGGTCAACAAAAATGATCGAAATTGGTGATTTTAACATCAACAGACGCAGCAAGGATCGCATCAAGACCACCCTGAACGCTCAGTACTTCATAAAAAAACAAAGCACACAGTATCTTGATTGCAAGGTCGTCAACCTGAGCCGCACAGGGGCTGCTGTAAGCGTGCCCATAAACGAAAAACTGGAGTGTGGAACCATCATGTTTATAGACATTTACATACCGAAAACACTTCTGCATGTCTCGGCTCAGGCTGAAATCAAACGTGTCGAACGCCATGACAGGGAAATTATCAGCGGCATCAAATTCACAGAGTTGATCAGCCAGCCCATGTTTGAACAGCTCATCCAATAGATTGAAGTATAATCACATACTGGTCTTATAAATACACCTTCAGCGCGCAAAACCCGAACGCACAAATTCTATTGTAAAATCTTCAAAAAAAGTATTTAATAACATTTTAGCAAAACATCATTAACAGCAGCCCCACAGTCAAGAAAGCATACATGAAAAGAAAAACCGCGCTCTTGCGCATTACAGCCATACTATCTGCAGCAATCGGGCTTCTTTTGTTCTTTGCCATGATCGTTACAATTCAGGAACAGAGGCTCCAGATAGCACTGCTGGGGTTTCTCATCGGCGCATCCATTGTTTGGCTTGTGTACCTGGCTATATGGTTCATCGGAAGAGGCATGAGCAGGACCATGTTTCCCGGGCTGTCACGACTGCTGCTCATGAAGCTCAAGCAAAAAGCCCATCTTAGCCTGTCTGCTGACCAGGAGAAAATGTATATAGAAACGGTTGGGGCTTTTCTCTCCATATCCTCGGTTCTCGGTCTGGCGGCTGCTGCCTTCTTCATCATTTCCGGCATCCTCTATATCGTAGGACGACTCAGCTGGTAATCGCATCATGAATCACCCCTTTACCCGCGATGAACTGCGCAAAAACGGTGCAGAAAAAATAAGCGGTGGCAGATGGGCCAATGCCGATCTGCTCCTGTACACGCACACTGACGGCGTTTGGGTTTTAAAAGATTTCACTGCCTGTTCGCCGCTTATCCGTAAAACCTGGGGTGCCTGGATGGCGGCGCGTGAACTCCGGGCACTTGTTCACCTGCAGGGAATACCCGGCATTCCCGCAGATCCTTTTGCTCTGGATGCCTATGCATTCTGTTATCGTTTTGTGCCGGGGACCAACCTGAAATATATCAGGCGCACGAATCCCCCCGGCGCCGATTTTTTTCTTGAGCTTGAAAAGTCGGTGCGGCTCATGCATGAACGGGGCATTGTGCATCTGGATATTCGCTATATGCGCAATATTGTAGTAAGCGACACTGGCTGCCCGCTGCTTCTAGACTTTCAAACCAGCCTGTTTCTGAGCAGAATACCGCGCTTCATGCATCAGTTTCTTAAAAACATTGACATCTCCGGCGTCTATAAATGCTGGAAACGGGTCAGTGGCAAAACTATCGACCCGGAACGGCTGGCCTTTCTTAAAAAAATGGAAAAAAAACGTTCACTGTGGGTGTTTAAGGGCTATCCGCTTGGCACACGCGCATCAAGGCGCTGACAGACATGCACAGCACAGTGCAACACAGAATTCTTACCTGATTTGCCATGACACCACGATCATCGATTCAATACAGGCTTGAATATGCAGGACTGCTCTTGTTCAACGCAGCCCTGCAAGCACTGCCAGCCAGAGTTGCCATAGGCCTTGGCAGAAATGCAGGCGCCCTGGCGGGGAAAATATTTAGGTCACGGGTTGCTCTCGCTCATGAAAACCTTCAAATCGCTTTCGGCGATAGCCTCTCTCATGCTCAGCGAAAGGAAATTATTGAAAAGCTTTTCCGCATGCTCGGTGAAGGTTTTGTCGAGTCGGTCATCAGCTCACCGGATGATATCCGCAACAACCTTGCCATTGAAGGCATTGAGCATCTTGAAAAAGCTCTTGCTCAGGGAAAGGGGGCTATAGTGCTCGGGCCGCATATGGGCATGTGGGAGCATGCCGCAGCCGCATTCGGGCAGCGCTTCGACAATGCAGCTACACTGTACAAGCCTTTAAAAAACCCGTATGTCGACGCCTATGTCATCCGTACCCGCGGCCAGGGCAATATAAAACTCATATCAAGCAAGAACGGCCTGCGCCAACTCTACCAGTATCTTAAAAAAGGCACCATGGTCGCACTGCTTTTTGACCAGAACGCCGGCCGCAACGGACTGCCCGTGCCGTTCTTTGGAAAGACCGCTTCGACATACTCAGCCCCTGCGGCTTTTGCCTTAAAAACAGGCTGCGCTATTGTGCCGGCCTATACAATCAAAGAGCCGGGCTTCAGGCGTAACCGCATGATATTGGGGGAGCAGTTTCACCTTATAAAAACAGGCAATACGGAACAGGACATCATCGCCAATACCCTTCAATATAATGCATTTATTGAGCACTTGGTGCGCCAGCATCCCGAGCAGTGGTTCGGCTGGCTGCACCGGCGCTGGAAACTGCCCCGGGCTTTTGCCAATGACTCAACAAAAGACACATAGTTATAAAAAAAGGCGCTCCATAAAGGAGCGCCTTTATCAGCAACTTTTCTTATATCATCAACTACAACTAAACACTTCCATCTTCATACTCCCCGGCTTACTTACCGGCTGCAAGAATCCTCTGCACGGCGGGAAGAAGCAGCCTGATAACTGTCTGCGCCGAACTTCGAACCGCGGGATTGCGCTCAATAAACCCCGTTATGACTGAACCATTATTATAATAGCTATCTATCAATTTGTTGCCCAAAGCGCTATTGGCAAGAACGGTATCACGGAACTGTCGAAGTGTGGCAATCCCCGGATCATCCTCACCCAGAATGGCAACTGCCGGACATGCTCCCGGCTCTCTGCCTGAAATACCATCAAGCAATGCCAGAGTCTCAGCCACTATAATCTTTTGCTGGTCTTTACGGGTAATATCTGACGAATTATCACCTGGCTGCACCGCATCAGGCGACGTGTCGTAATAACCGAAATTGGTATGGTTGCCGCCTTCTATCAGAAAATAGGTGGTATTGTCAGGAAGATAGGGTTTGCCGGCATCGACCTTGGCCGGTGTTGCCAGCCCATCCTTTGATCCATAGAGTACAAGGACGCTCACATCCTTGTCTTGAATCGGGAAAGAATTAGAGCCATAAGCAGCCCACAAAACTACGCCTTTCATATTCTCGGGATGGTCCATAACATACCCTGCTGCAGAAACCCCTCCAAGGGAATGCCCGCCGATTGCCCATTGCGTCGTATCAGGATATGCAGCAAGTATATCTAAAGCCCGTGGAATTCCGGTAATAGCAAGGTCACCGGGCATTTTCACAATAACGGTAAGATAGCCTGCCTTGGCAATTTCTTGTGCTGCCGGTGCATATGACCGGGGATCGACATACGCCCCCGGATAGATGATAAATCCGAGGTTCTGCTGTTTGCGTCTGGGTTCAAAAACATAATAATAGTTATCGGGAGCATCCCATGCGTCCACCGTTATGGTACTTACCTTTACAGACAAGTTGGATCTCATCGCCCTCAGTGCTTCACGTAAAGGAGGGAATGTCCCATCGGCATTTACGTAATTAGCCGCACAGAAAAAAAGCACCGCGAAGGCCGCTGTTACACCAAAAAATCTTACAACTTTCATGCTTCCTCCTGTAAAATTGTATTTTTATCTTATTGTACGGAGCAAAACAAAGCTCTGAAAAAATTCTCATTCCACATCACGGTTCCGCAGAGACCAGCTTTTTCAGCACCGGAGTTAGAGATTTGATCATTATGCGGGCAGCACTTTTCATTCCGGCATTGCGATCCAGCCATGCCGCCATATCCGATCCGCTGGCATAATAGGATTCTGTCAAGGCGCGGCCCCAGGCGCTCCGGGCAAGCACAGTGTCCCTGAACTGCCGGATTATTGCGGCATCAGGATCGTTTTCACCCAGCACGCCTATCACCGGACATAGCTTCGATACCTTATCCAAAAAAGCCACTGTTGCATCGATAACCTGCTTTTGCTGCTCCTCCCGGGTAATCGTAGCGGGATTATCTCCGGGCTGCAGGGGAGCAGGCGACGTATCATACCAGCCGAAATAGGTATGATTCCCCCCCTGAATTTCAATATATTCTGATTTAGGCGGCATATAGGGCTTACCCGCCTCGATTTCCCCTACGGATGCAAGCCCGTCATTTGATCCATAAATGGAAACAGCCTTTATCGTTGCATCGTTTATAGTATCGAATTCCGCATTTCCCAAATAGGTCGCCCATATAGCCAAACCGACCATTTTTTTAGTGTAGTTATTGTCTATATTGTTTCGTATATAGGCGCTTGCCGCAACTCCGCCCATTGAATGGCCGCCGATAACCCATTTTTTTATTTTGGGGAACTGCGCAATGACATCAGTTGCCCTGTCGATGCCGCTGAATGCGGTATCATCGGGCATCTTCACCACAACCGCCAGATAGCCCGCTTTGGCGATTTCGTGCAGCGGGGGTGCATAGGCACGCGGGTCGACAAAGGCTCCGGGATAAAAAATATAACCCGTTTTGATCCTGCCCTTTACGGGGGCAAATGAGTAAAAATAATTTGCAGGAGCTTCCCATGCCACGACATCAACCTTCGTCACCGCGACATCGGCATCCGATTCCATCGCGGCCAGACCCTCAGGTAAAGGCGGAAATGTCCCGGCAGACGCATAGCTGCCTGCACATAAATAAAGGACCGCCAGGGCCGCCGTTACACCAATAAATTTTCTAACATTCATGGTTTCCTCCTGAAAAACCGGGTTTATTGAATACTCAAACACTTCACATCACTCTTTAAACACAATAAAACCTTATATGTTACTTATACGCTCTGAAGCATTTGGATCAAATCCTTAACCCGCTGCGGCGTCGGTATATCATAAGGACATTTTTCCACACATGCGCCGCACGCCGTGCATTTTTCAAGGGCAGGCAGCATCCGCTTTGCAAGTTCAATCGTGTAGGCAACGTCGTCGTCCATAGGCTTGCCCCAGGTTTTCATATGAAGCATATGCACGAAGGGAATCATAATGCCGTTCGGGCACGGCATGCAGTACGAGCACCTGCGGCAAAACTCCCTGCCAAGAACTGCTACCTCATCCTCAAGGCAGCCCATCTCTTCAGCTGAAAGCGGACTTCTCTCCGCAAACACCCTGTGGTTTTGTTCAAGCTGCTCAATTGACATCATGCCGGGAGTGACGACGCCCGCAGGATGATTAAAGAAAAACCGGAGGGCAAGCTGCTTGCTGTCGATAACACCTCCGGCAAGCGGTTTCATAACAGCTGTTGCAATGCCCAGTTCGGCAGCCTTTGGCAGCAGTCCGTCAAGCGGTTCCCGCTCAATGACGTTAAAGGGAAACATGGCAAGTTCAAACTCACCTGTTAAAAGGGCGTCGGTCAGGGTTTTAGGATTGTGGCTGGTGATGGCGATATGGCGGATGCGGCCATTGGCCTTCTGCTCCTTGAGAAAGGCGAGCGGCTCCTTCATCGCCATTTCAAGCTCCAGGGGTTGATTTACGGCATGAAAGCCGTAGAAGTCAATCACCGGCAGCTTGAGCCTTTCAAAACTCTGCTCAAAATCCTGCCTGAACGCAGCAAGGCCCAATTTATAATTTATTGATCGAGAGGTGATGACGAAATCCCTATCGCACTTCGACAGCACGCGCCCCAGCTTCTCCTCGCTGTCCTGATAGGCCGAGGCCGTATCAAAGTACGTGATGCCAAGCTCAAGCG
>Ga0114951_10001672_pt1 | contig 26734 bp, 21 predicted proteins | sample AM7aDNAmetaG_FD_88677 | JGI IMG/M metagenome (GOLD analysis project Ga0114951, IMG submission 88677) | Freshwater microbial communities from Finland to study Microbial Dark Matter (Phase II) - AM7a DNA metaG | ecosystem: Environmental > Aquatic > Freshwater > Lake | place: Finland: Lake Alinen... | reverse complement strand
TTTATTCCTGTCAATCAGGTGCGCAGCCACCTGGTTGTGGCCAAAGTCGCTGGATTTGACCACGCATTATTTGGTTTACCCGAAAAAACCTCACCCTTGTTGTTTGAGCTTCCCGATTATTCAGCCCTGGTTTCAACAACCTGCCTAAGCCGGATGATTACCGGAAGGTTCGCTCCCCAGAAAGAATGGACCGCAGTCTGGAAAAATATCCTGCACTACCTGCTGCCCGGGGCACAGATTGAAAACCTGAACTGGAATCCATCGGTCAGGCCAACCTACGGGATTAATCAAACGCTGCCTTCCGGATACCAAAGAAAGGCTGTAAAATCAGGTATTGAATGGTATGAAAAAGCCAATATGATCGTAAATAACGGCAAAGAAGGATCTTATGAAGCTATAATGTCGGTTATTGATGAACAGGGTGCGCAACCTGTCGGGATGGTAAAAAGAGGGGATTGCATCGGTGAAACAGCCATGGCATTTGCAAGTGCCGGGGCTCTGTTTAATAATGGAAAGTACCGGTCGGTTTCAACAAACCTGCTCGATTATTACCTTGTTCACTCAACTGCCGCTCAAAACGAATGGGCCGATTCTACGCACGGTGCTTATGGTTTAATCCCATGGGGAATAACTAACTATGCCTGGTATCGAGCGAATTATGGCGATGATAATGCACGTGAAATGATGGGAATCATGGTTTCATCGGCATTAAATAAAACCGATCAGTGGGACACGATATTGATGAGGTGCTTGCTTGCCCAGTTGAGGACAACCGGTGTTTCGGGCTTCCGGGGCGACAGGATCGATCTGCCTGAATTCACTCAAAACGGATGGGAATATTTTTTCAATCGCGATATCGTAAATCTGGCTCCACATTTTGAGGCCTATCTCTGGGCCTGTTATCTCTGGGCATATGATAAAACCAAGTATCCCCTATTTTTGGAAAGAGCGGTGAAAGCTATCGAAATAACCATGAAGAATTATCCTGATGGCTGGTCATGGACTAACGGACTTGCCCAGGAAAAGGCCCGCATGCTGCTCCCTCTGGCCTGGCTTGTCAGGGTGAACGATACACCTGAACATCGCGCTTACCTCAAACATATCGTTGGAGATCTGTTGCAGTTGCAGGATTCCTCCGGTGCCATCCGTGAGGAGATCGGCGATTTGAAGATGGGCCGGTTTCCACCGCCACAAAGTAATGAGGCTTATGGTACCAATGAGGCGTCGTTGATCGGGGAAAATGGCGACAAGGTGAGTGATCTTTTATATACCACCAACTTTGCCCTTTTGGGACTGCATGAAGCTGCCTCAGCTACCGGCGATCCTGAAATCAAAACGGCTGAGGATAAACTGGCAAAATTTCTTTGCCGCATTCAGGTATATTCCCCATCACGGTCGCAGCTGCATGGGGGGTGGTTCCGTGCTTTCGATTTTGGCCGCTATGAACACTGGGGGTGCAATGCTGATCAGGGCTGGGGCGCATGGTGTATCGAAAGCGGATGGACTCAGGGATGGATTACTACCATTTTAGCACTGCGTGAAATGAATACCTCGGTGTGGGATCTGACCAGGGAATCGAAGGTTGCGGTGAATTATGAGCAACTGAAGAAAAAGATGTTCAGTGTGAACGTTCAGTAGCTTGAATTCGTGGTCAGGGACGGGGTCCCCGCTTTCGCGGGGATGACAACTCTCACGAGGGTAACTTGATCTTGAAATTTCAAAATTCAAAATTGGCCCTGGAGCTTCGTCATGACCTCCGGTTGAAACCGAAGGCTATTAATAAAGACCCAATTACCGATTTTTCTTCGTCCCCCGATCTTCTTCTTCGTCACTCGTCACCCGTCACTTGTCACAGATACATCGCATTTCTGCGTTCCTTCAGTTTCTCGTCAAGGATATAATCATCATAGTCCATGGTCCGGTCGATAATTCCTTTGGGGGTTAATTCGATCACCCGGTTGCAGACCGTTTGAATGAATTCATGGTCATGCGACGACATGAGGATATTCCCTTTAAACTTGATCAGGGTGTTGTTGAAAGCCTGAATCGACTCGAGATCGAGATGGTTGGTGGGGGTGTCAAGTATCATCACATTCGCGTTCCTGATCATCATGCGGGCGATCATGCAACGAACTTTTTCGCCACCTGAAAGCACCTTGGCCTTTTTGTAAATCTCCTCACCCGAGAAAAGCATCTTGCCCAGAAACCCGCGGATATAGTTTTCACTGGTATCGTCCGAGAATTCACCCAGCCAGTCGACTAATGTTTGGTCCTTCTCAAAGAATTTATCATTCTCCAATGGCAGGTATGCTTTTACAATGGTCTGACCCCAAACGAATGTGCCGCTGTCGGCCTGCATATGTCCCTTGATGATTTCAAAAAAAGTAGTCATGGCGCGGGTATCCTTCGACAGGAAAACAATTTTGTCATCTTTATTGATCACGAAGTTGACATCGCTGAAAAGCAGTTTCCCGTCAATGGATTTACTCAGCCCGGTTACTTCCAAAATATTATTTCCCGGTTCGCGGCCCGGGGTAAAAATGATTCCAGGATACTTTCTTGTTGAAGGCTGTATTTCCTCAATATTCAGCTTCTCAATCATTTTCTTGCGGCTGGTAGTCTGTTTCGATTTGGCAACGTTGGCGCTGAAACGGGCAATGAATTCCAACAACTCTTTCTTTTTTTCCTCCGCCTTTTTATTCTGGTTGAGCTGTTGCCTCAATGCCAGCTGACTCGATTCGTACCAGTAGCTGTAATTACCAGAAAAGAGTTGTACACGACTGAAGTCAATATCGACAATATGGGTACAAATTGAATCGAGAAAGTGCCTGTCATGAGAAACGACGAGAACGGTATTCTCGAAGTTCGATAAATAGTACTCGAGCCATTCAACGGTATCCAGATCGAGGTCGTTGGTAGGCTCATCCAGCAGCAGATTATCAGGTTTTCCGAACAGGGCGCGTGCCAGCAGAACCTTTACCTTATCCTTGCCCGTCAGTTCACGCATCAATTTCTGATGATGTTCCTCTTTAACTCCCAAACCGCTCAGTAAACTTGCTGCATTGCTTTCGGCATTCCATCCGTCGAGCTCATTGAATCGTTCTTCGAGGTCCGAAGCACGATGACCATCCTGATCGGTAAAATCGGCCTTGGCATAGAGGGTGTCCTTCTCATTCCGGATATCCCACAGAATTTCGTGGCCCATTAATACGGTATCCAGAACAATGCAATCATCGAACTCATAATGGTTCTGCTTTAATACTGAAACCCGCTCTCCGGCACCGAATGAAACAGACCCTTTCGTGTTGTCTACTTCACCATAGAGCAGCTTCAGAAAAGTGGATTTACCTGCTCCGTTAGCTCCGATAATGCCATAGCAGTTGCCGGGTGTAAACTTCATGTTGACATCCTGGAACAATATCCGCTTGCCGAACTGGACACCGAGGTTAGAGACTGTAATCATTTGATAATTCGATTGATATTTCGTTTAAAAGGGGGCGCAAAGATAGTGCAAATATCCGGGATTTTTATGGTTAAGGAATCTCATGTATCATCTCAGATACAAATCCTATCTTAGTGGGCTGTTATTTATGCCTATGATGCCCATCAGCAATTCAGAGATTCTTTTTATTATCAATCCGAATTCGGGGAGCAAGAGATATAATCACCTGATCAGGGAAATCGAGAAAATCGATCCGGAATTAACATGTATTGTTACCCGGCATAATGAAACCGTCAAGCAACTTTTCGATAGTAATATTGATAAATACAAAGTCTTTGTGTTAGTCGGTGGCGATGGAACTGTCCATGAAGGTGCCCGTTATCTGTATGATCGAAAGGATAAATTAATGGGTGTAATCCCAAACGGCTCAGGAAACGGATTTGCCTATGAACTCGGTTTTACGACTAATATCAATTGCCTTTTGGAGGATATCCATGCCGGGGAAACCCAGGTGCTGGATGTATTAAGGGTCAACCACAGGGATTGCATCAATATTTCAGGCCTTGGCTTCGACGCTTACGTGGCTCATCGTTTCAGCAAGGGCCGTACACGCGGATTTCTCACTTATGTTGGGATAACCTTCAGGGCATTGTTCAAGTTTAAGCCGGTAAATGTTACTATCAAAACCGATGAAGAGGAGATTTCAGGCCGGTATCAGATGGTTTGCTTTGCCAACAATAAACAGTTCGGCAATTATGCCTTTATCGCGCCATTTGCCAAACCGAATGACGGGGTTCTTGATATTGTGTTGATCAAGCCATTTCCGTTTTTCCTTTATCCTGCCTTTGTTGCAAGGATGTTTCTGGGCCGTCTCAGGGGTTCCAGATATATTAAGTACCTTAAGACGAGCGGGGAGGCATTGATTAATGCTGATACCAATGAGTTCCATATCGATGGGGAGCCGGTGATAATGGACCGGCCGGTAAAGGTCTCCGTCGGTGATAAAAAGCTGTATGTCATTAAAACCAAGCGTAACAAGATATGAGCCCAATCAGAACCCTCAGTATCTGTGCCACTTTAATCCTGGCTTTTGCTGGGGTTTCAAAGATCACGGCGCAGCAGGCTACTTTTACCGATGCCAAACGTAACCTGTCGCACATGGCGACTGCTTCCACTTCATCGCGATATGGCTCGTTTGCCGTGATGAACGATGATCTCACCCCAACCGATACCCTTCCATGGCGTCAACCCCGTAACCGAGGCCGCCAGCGTCCGGCAACCGCCCAGTGGGTTCAGTATGACTGGGTTCAGCCGATCGGCACAAAGGAGATCTCTGTCTTCCTGTGGGATTACAAAGGCGGCTTACCACTGCCCAAAGCCTATCGTATTCAATATTGGAACGGATCGGCCTATGTTCCGGTGAATAATCCCAAGGGGTTGGGAGTAGTCAATAAAGAATTCAATACCACTTCCTTTGATGAGGTGCAGACTAACAGTCTCCGTCTTGAAGTGGATTCGGCCCTGATGTTCGCTAATAATGTTCAGGAATGGATAGTTTACCAGTCTCCTGGGTCCCCTGACCTGCCTCCTATTGTCAGTGCCGGGGCCGATCGCGAAGTAATGGCCGGGGGGAAAACATATCTGGCAGGCAGCTATAAATCCGTTACCCCGGTGAGTAAAACCGTCTGGACGAAAAAGTCGGGACCCGGAGCAGTGGAATTCAAGGATCCGGAATCACTCAAGACAACTGCCATTTTAAAAGACAAGGGTGATTATATCCTGACCCTAACCGCCTATGAAGGCAAGCTGAGCACCTCGGAAGATATCAGTGTCAAGGTGATCTCCCTGCCACCCGCACAAAGGCTCGACGTGGTTTATACCAAGAAATATTCGATCGACAGTCCATTGTGGAACGCACGGGCAAAAGCACTGATCGTTAACTGGATTCCCTGGTGCATCGATCAGATTAACCGTACCGATATCACAACCGGTGAAGGGGGGATTGATAATTTTATCGAGGCAGGAAAAGCATTGCGCGGTGAAAAACATGGGAAACATAAAGGATATGTTTTTGCAAACGCATGGGTTCATCAGACTGTGGAATCGATGAGTATCGCACTGATGGTTGATCCGAAGGGAGATAAAAATATTATTGCCGCTCAGGAGAAAATGAAAAAGACCCTGGATAACTGGATTCCAATAATACTGGCAGCCCAGGAGCCCGACGGCTATTTGCAAACGGCTTATACATTGCGCGATACGGCCCGCTGGCACAATAAATGGGCACCCGAAACCCGTGGTAATCATGAAGGTTATACGGCCGGATATTTTATCGAATCGGCTATCAATCATTATACATTGACCGACGGAAAAGACAAGCGTTTATACAATGCAGCAAAAAAACTGGCCGATTGCTGGGTGGCAAACCTGGGACCCGGGAAAAAGCCATGGTTCGACGGGCATCAGGAAATGGAACAGGCATTGGTACGTTTTGGCCGTTTTGTCAATGACATGGAGGGCAATGGACGGGGCGACAGCTATATTAAGCTGGCCAAGTTCCTGCTCGATAACCGTGGTGGAGGCGAGGAGTATGATCAGAGCCATGTTCCGGTTCAGCAACAATATGAAGCTGTGGGACATGCAGTGCGCGCCGTTTACAACTATTCGGGCATGGCCGATGTAGCCGCCGAAACCGGGGATGTTGAATATCAAAGTGCCGTAGTGTCGCTATGGAACAACATTATCAATAAAAAATATTATGTCACCGGTGGTATCGGAAGCGGTGAAACCAGCGAAGGTTTCGGCGGAAATTATTCACTGGGCAACAACGCCTATTGTGAAGCCTGTTCAAGCTGCGGACTGATATTTTTCGATTATAAGATGAACCTGGCCTATCACGATGCGAAATATGCCGATCTGTACGAGGAAACGATTTATAATGCTCTTCTGGGTTCCCTGGATCTGGATGGTAAGAATTTTTATTACGATAACCCCCTTACCGGTAGCCAACCACGCGGATCGTGGCATGTTTGTCCGTGCTGTGTGGGAAATATTCCGCGCACCTTATTGATGATTCCTACCTGGACCTACGTAAAAGGGAATGACGGTATTTATGTCAATCTTTTTATAGGAAGCACGATACAAGTGGAGAAGGTTGCCGGAACCAACGTGGAGATGGTTCAGAAAACCGATTATCCATGGAGCGGCAAGGTTTCAATAACAGTAAATCCAAAGGAATCTAAGGAGTTTACCCTGTACGTCAGAGTGCCCGACCGGTCGACCAGCGATTTGTATACCTGCCTGCCAAAGGTCAGCGGCATGAAGTCGATTTCAGTAAATGGGAAATCCGTAAGTATTAAGCCTGTCAACGGTTACATTGCCATCAAGGGTAAATGGAAAGCCGGAGATAAGGTTGAACTTGAGCTGCCGATGCAGGTTCAGACCATCATCGCTGACAATCATATTGTTGCCGACCGTGGTAAGGTTGCCATAAAATATGGTCCGTTGATTTACAATGTTGAAGAGGCCGATGGTCAGGATATTTCAAAATCTATCGGAACCGGTCAGCTGACACCCGAATGGAGAGGTGATCTTTTAAGCGGTATTATGACGATCAAAGGTAAGTGGGCTGACGGAACGCCATTGCTCGCAATTCCGAATTATGCCCGTAATAATCGTAAAGCTACACCTGACGCAAAAACTACCGGCGGATCGCTCGTTTGGATCAAGAAAGAGTGACAAGTGACGAGTGACGGGTGACAAGTGACACGAAACAAGTGACGCGTGACACGAACCGAGCCGTTAGGCGAGCTCAGCGAAGCTAAACGCGTGACGCGGGCGAACGATGTAGGGGAGGGACCCGTGGGTCCTCCCGAGTGCCAGGTTATTCCATCAGTTCTTCTGACCGTTCAATCTAAGGTTTATGAGGAAACCAATTTTACCATTGAGCTTCCTTGAATCGTGCTAATGGATACAAACTGTTCCTTCCTAAGCACTGGGCTTTGTTGAGTTTTCCAATTTCTTGTGCTTGAAATACTCTACAATTTCCTCTTTTGTCATTTTGGAAAGCTTTGCGCTCAATTTATCTCTTTGTTCACGCATGAATCTAACAGCATCAAATGCTTTTTTAGTTGTTGTCTTCATAAATCATAAAATCTCTTGGTGAACGTATTTCCAATTCTTTGTATCCATTTTTAATGTTGATTGAATTGTAACCACGAATTCTTTGAACATTAACAATGTGTTTGAAATTCCAACTAATCAAATAGTCAGCTCGATTAATCGTCGCCAATGCAATATGCAGGCAATCAGCAAGACTTGTTTGGCCAACAACTCCTTCAGCAATATATTGTGTCGCCAATTCCACTGCCTCATCATTGGTTTCGATGAACTCAGTATTTTCAATTTTTAAATTTCTAACCAGTTCTTTAACTTTCTCTGGTGCAGAATTTAATTCGTCTTGCGTAACTGCTGAAAATAGTAGTCTGAATTCACCACTCTGAAGTCGGGTGAACAGAGGTCTGGTGAATTCGGAGAACTCTTCATCGAAATATCCGCCAAAAACGGACGTGTCAATATAAAGCCTTTGTTTCATACAATAAAGATAGTGTTAATCTCAACCTTGCCAATGGAAGGCTGTAAATGGATACATTTTCGATTAAATTGTGTTGGAATTACTGAAAATGCTAAAGCACAGACTTGTATAAAAGGGAAACGAAACGGTTACAATTTGTAACCGTTTGAAATTATTGGCGGAAGATTGGGAGAATAATGATCATGTTGGTAATTAATCAGTTTTTCACAAATCTTCTGGTCACCTTTGCCCCCTCCTCATCGGTCAAAATCAGCAGGTATAGTCCATTCTGAAGTTGGGAAACATCGAGTGTGTGCCTGAACTGTCCGCCCTCAGGGTAGATCTGAGGTTTTTCTTCGTCAGATATCACCCGGCCGCCGAGATCAAACACCCTGAACCGGATATTCTTTGCCTTTTGCAATACCAGATCCACATTCAATTTATCATTTGTCGGATTGGGATATAAATTCACGTAATCCAGTCCTGGCAACGATTCGCACAGGTTGGTAAAAAATACACACGGTACCGGCTCCACATTGTCGGTCTCTGCCTTTTTTTTCTGATCACCTCCGCTGATCCCGATGCTGCCACCCATCCTTACTGTATCCGTGACAAGCCAAACACCTTTTTCTAAACTGCCATCCAGCTTTGGGACGAAGTTCGGATCCATGCGTTTTTTCTGATAATTGAATTCTTTCAACATCGGAATTCCGATTTCGGGTGGAAGGCAAGCGAAAAAGCGCTCATTCGGATAGATCCAGAAAACAACATCTTTCCCGCTAACACTAAATGTCTCTCCATCAACAAGCACCGGAATACATAAACTAAGGAAATCCTGCCAGTTCATATCCTTCCGGTTAAATTGACGGTAAACACGGGTCGGCATATCAATTATTTTCATACTGCCGAAATTTGAAACGCCTAAAAGGATGATGCTTTCTACAGTTGGCAAAAGAGTGTCAGTTAGTTTATTAAATGGTTTAACATCTGTTGCTGTTGCGCTCATCGAAGTAGTCCCATCTTTTATAATCAGCTGTATATCGAACCAAAGATCCAATGCCCTGACTTTATACTCTATTGCAGTTGGAGAATAATCAATTCCCATGCATTTCAGAGCATCTGGCTTAAGCCGGATTGCATTCTCTAAGGGCAAAACAAGCGGAAGGGAATACGACACATGGTTCGCGTCGGGATCTGAAATATTTAGTGCTTTTGCTCCGCGGTAAACCGACCTGGCTTTCTCCGATTGCTCGGTTTTCAGCAAATCAAAGAATTGATCGGAAACCTTAAACCAGATAAGCTTATCCTCGGTATTATAGCCACCCAACTTTCTGCGACTGAATAATACAGGGACCAAGGTATCATTCATCAATCCAAATGATTCCTTGGCCTGAGCAGCCACCTGATCGATCGGACTAACATTTTCCCCATTCAGATCAGTTGTGATAACAGGATAAAAATCAAAATCATGCAAGGGCGATTTGTTTTCCTTGGGGACATACCGTTTGTTTCCACTGCCCCAGCCAACCGATCCGCCTCCTGATTTGACCTCTGCATTCCCGAGTATACCAAGAGGAACGCTGCTGGTTTTATCCTGAATAGTATGATAACTCCAACAATTTATCACGGAACCATCGGACAGCTCGTTGAGATAATAGTATCCCTCCTCATCAAACATGAAACCCAGACGGGTCAATTCCTCTTTCGACAAATCCAGGATTACTCCTTTCAGTTGAGTATCCCTGACTATTGGTACCATATCTTGCCGGGCGTTCAACACCGGCAACCCCAAACTTTTCGCGCTCTCAGTCCCTCCAGTTTTATCTAGCCTAATAGCCTCCTCAACTCCTAACCTTATCTGCTCCGCAACTCCTAACCTCTGCGGCGCCGTCTTCAGGTTTTTTTCGGCCTCGATAACTGGGTTCCAAATCAACAATGCCGATGTTATAATTACAATTGGTGCGATCATGATTAAAAATTTTAACGGATTAAAGAATTGCTTGATCTGTCGGGGCTGAAAGGAGCGCTTGGCTACAAACGGAGAAGTTTTACCTGAATTAATGAGTGATTTAACAGTATCCGCCGGGATTTCCGGTGACGTGTTTTTCAGGTGTTCAATGAATTCCTTTAAGTTGTTATCCGTTTTCATTTGCCTTCCTCCTTTCCCTGGCCAGCATTGACGCTAATATGCGTCCCTGCAATGTTTTCCGACGGTTCCAACCAATGTCGCAATTGTTCCCGTCCACGCTGAAGTCTTTTCTTAACACCAGACAGGGTTCCACCTTGTAATTCGTGGATCTCTTTTAGTGAAAAGCCAGAGATCTCGAAGAGTAAAAAGGCTTCCCGCTGTTTGGGGGGTAGTCGGTCCAAAAGGCTATAAATGACCTTCGCATCATAATCAGAATCGGGTAAAGAGTTTTTATCCACTAACATTTCTGCCAGACTTTGGTCAAAGACTCCCTGAAACCTGATCCTGCGGTAATAGTGCAATTGAAGTCGCCTGGCAATTCCATACAGATAGCTTTTAAAAGAATCTTGTTTCCGGAGTTTTTCAAGATTTCCAAAAGCTATCAGTAGGGATTCACCGGCAAGGTCCAGAGCATCATCGCGGTTACCGGTCAACCCGCGGCAATACTTCAGGAACCCTGCATGCAATGGAGTGTACAGCTCCATGAATACTTCTTGTTTCGACGGATTCAATTGCGACTATTGGTATCTGTAATATAGTGCCTTGAAAGGGGGAAAGGTGACATTAAACGGGAAAGAATATTTTATCCAATCGTCGTCTGCTAATGGAGTGGGTTAAATTATCCTACCTGTCCCACAGCGACTGAAAACTGACTGGTGCCAGCCTCTGATGCTTATCCCAAACTTTTAAGATTAAAGCAATTCTTTCAACTTTTCCCGAACTTTCTCAGGAGTTGGATTAATCGCTAGTATAACACCGTTTTTATCCACTAGGAAAGTCATACCGCCACTTCCAGAAATTCCATAGATATCCCAAATGTGATTCTGTTGATCCAGATCAACAAGGTTGATCCAAGTCCATTTTTCGGAGTCTATACGCTTTTTCATGGCATTGGTATTCTTAAATTCGGCTGCCACACCCACTATTGTAAAACCTTTATCATGATATTCATTGTAAACCGGCACCATTGTGCGGCTTTGCAGGATACATGGACCGCACCAGGTAGCCCAAAGGTCAATTAAAGCAACCTTGCCTTTGATCAGCTCGGATAAAGTCTGCTTTTTGCCTGTAAGATCTGGAAGGGTAAAGTCAACGAAATGTCCGGTAACCCGAATCTTTTCTTTTCCAATCAAAGCACTTGCCATGACGGCGGTGTAAGGATGATTTGGATACTTTTTGGCATAAGCTGGATAAATATTCTTAATTGTTATAATATCAATCGGTTGAAAAAGATCCAAAAGGTCCATGAGCAGGAGTGAATATGTATTGAGGTCCATATTTTTCCGAATCTTGTCAATTTTCCAAAGTTTAATCTCATGGCTCAATTTTTCTAATTGGCTTTGGCACTCCATAAACGCAGGAACATAGGCTTTACCATTATTTCGAAGAGAATCTCCTTTGGCTAAAATGGCTTGGCGTTCAGTAGAATCCGTTTTGGGGGAATGATATAGTTCATTCAGTTGTTTCATTTCAGCACTTTCAACCTGACCGGTTTTAACAATGGAGTCTTGAATTTTCATAATCGCTTGTCTCCGAGATCCGAAGAGGTTATTCTGTTCCATCGTATATTTCTGCCAAGCCTGATTTGTTTTGCCACCAGAAACCTTGTTTTTCTCAAACTGATCGGTGGGATGAAGCTCAATATTGACGGTTTGCTGATCTGGGAAGAATTTAAATGAACGCCATCCGCCTTCATCATATTCGCTCTTGAAGGTCAAATCCCAGGCTTCAATATCCTTAACCTCCATTTTGTACTCAAATTTTCCATCGATTATAGGTATAAAGATTTTCACGAATCTGAAATCCTCATTTACTCTTTTGAGCATAAGGGTATCGCTTTTACGGTCAATTACAGTTCCTTTCATAGTGCATGTAAAATCCTTGGAGCCACAGGAAAACAATGAAATCATTGTGAATCCGATGATTGCGATTTTTAGTGAGTTTAGGTTCATGATCTAATTATTTAAAATTCTTATTTGGTTTATTAAGTTCAGTTGATTCATCGTTATATAGACTTCCGCTGTTTATCAGGAGATTCTTAACTGGAACGTAGTTTAATGATCGGATCAGCCATCCTTCTTTCCAACTCCTCACGTCTTGGTTTCGAAATTGGCACTGACGAACCATCGCTCATTTTCAGAAAACCTCCGTCACGTCTGATTATCGATTGAACATGGTTCAAGTTTACAAGATGCGATTGGTGAGTGCGAATGAACCCACAGGATTCCAAGGCGATATCGAAATCCTTTAGTGTACGCGAGACTAGGATCTCCTTTTTGTTTTCTAAAATAAAGCGGGTGTAATTAGATTCAGCCTGGCAGCGAATTATCTGGCGAATTGGGATAAAATCGATCTTATCATCCTGAGGTATGGCGATGCGTTTATCTTGTTCATTACGTTTCTGATTGTCAACTAAATTCCTTAGCCGCTCATTTTCATCCTGAAGGCTAATTGATTTTGTCGCCTTATCAACACTGACAATAAGTTTTTTGATATTGAGCGGTTTGAGCAAATAGTCGAGTGCGTTGAATTGAAAAGCCTTGAAGGCATACTCATCGTAGGCTGTTACAAAAATGATCCCAAACCTGATATTTTCCAGTTTCTCAAGCATAGTAAAAATGTCGCCACTATGCATACGGACATCCAGAAATACCAAGTCAGGTTTCAATGAATTGATTTGGTTAAGTGCATCTTCGTTATTGGCAGCTTCTCCAACTATTTGAACCTGCGGGCAATATTGGGTTAGAAGTCCGTTCAGGTTTTTACGGTTGGCCCCTTCATCATCGACTATGATAGTACGTATTATCATAATGTAGGTTTTTGAATTGGAAGCTTGAATCTAACCACGGTACCGGCAAGGTCATTTTCATTGTCGCTGCCATCCGCTAGATTGAGGACTTCGACTGAAATTTCGTCTCCATATTGTTCTTTCATAAGCTGGATCCTTTGTCTGGTAAGTTTCCAGCCCTGTCCAAGACCACCTTTCCGCTGGTTGGTCTCGGGATGATATCCGGGACCGTTATCCTTTACCTCGCAAATGAGAAGATTATCTTCAATTCGAAAGCTGATGATAATTCGTCCGCCTTTACCGAGGCCAGATACGCCATGAATCACGGCATTCTCAACATGTGGTTGAATAAGCAGAGGTGGTATTTCAATACCGTATACATCTATAGTTGGATCAATTTGAATATCAAATTCAAATGGGAAACGTAATTGCTCAATTTCCAGGTAATTGCGTATCATATCGAGCTCTTCATTTAACCCTATAGTTGATTTTGAAGACTGGTCTAGAATTGTCCGGACAAGGTCGCCGAATTGTGAAAGGAATTGGTTGGCCTGTTCAATCTGCTTTTCATTGATTAAGTTCTGTATCGAGCTCAAGGCGTTAAAAAGAAAGTGTGGGTTCATTCTGGAACGGACAGCATCAACCTCTAATTGAGCGATTTTGCGCTTCAGCACTAAGCGGTTTTCATTTCGTTTCGACCTTACCCGTATAAGCAGAATAATTACAATAGCTCCGACCACTATACCGCCAAGAGAGTACCATAAGAATGTCGGATTGATATTTTTGGAAGTCAAGGAATTACGATAGGCCCAAGTTGCCAGGCTGCCAAATTCAAACATCCCAAATTGGTCATAAGTAGCAATTAGATTGCTAGTATTGATCCCGATGATCATTTTTGGGAGATCGTTCAAATAGTCCAGAATCTCCTTGTTTTTTGGAGTGCTTGGGAGAATCATAATCCTTTTCCCATGGAACCTGGACTCACAAGTTTTCAATTCTTCCTGATCAGATGCTGGTGATGAGATTATGACGGACAAATGGTCCGGGATGAGGTTAATTAAAGAATCAGTATTGTTTTGAAAGAATTTGCTCATCCTTGCGGAATTGTCCAGATTAAGGATAAACCAGTATTCTCCTAAAAAATCATTTGTAGAGTGTGTTTTACCTTTTGCATCTTCAAATAGTATGATTGGGATCTGGGTTCCCGGTTTGCCTTTCTGAATTTTCTGATGCTGATTGAATAATTGAATCCGGTACTCTGTCCCAGGATACAAGTCAAGGAACCTATTATAATATTTTGCGGAATTTGAAAAAAGGAATCCTTTTAGTTCATCTTCCGATAGCTTAGCCAGATACCAGTATAAATCCCAACCACGTAAGATTGTTTTGGCAACTTCAAAAATTGTTGCTGAAGGAATGCCTTGAAACCTGCTGGAAGTTGTAGCATTATAATAATTATCAACATATTGACATAAAAAATCTTTGTATGCATCGGATAAATACCCATCGGGGCAGCCAAGATATTTTGCAAATTTAAAAATGCTTTGAGGCTTAAGAGTTGCCCTTGTTAATGAGGATGGACGGGCCATTTCAGTAAGCTGATAAGCTAAAGAGGTATATTGTTGCTCTCTTTCAAGGTGTTTAACAAAAACGGTATCCAACAAGTATTTCTGTTGCCGGATCAGTTTCAGATTATAATTGATGGCTTGTAGAGATTTCTCGGGATACTGTGGTGAATAATCTGTTGACAAGGAATTCAACAAAACTTGCTCCTTTTGCGAAAGGCCATGAAATTTAAGCGTTTCCATATTACTTAAATCGGCAGAAAACTGAACCGAATCACCTGGCTTAACGAAAACCCTAATTTGATTCTGGTTATCAGGCCTGGCCGAAAAATCCTGGCCAAGCCTCCCAATAACAAAATTTACTATGCATCCCTGAATATCCAGATTAAAGGAGATTGAGAATTTACCATCCTTGCCTATAAAAATTGGGATTCTCTTTTTGGAAATTTCACCACCAGGGTAATAGGCGGTAATTTCCTTGTTTTCAAAATTTGAGAGGGAACCCAATATCTGAACCGGAGTGCCTTGATTTTGTGATCTTTTGGTGTTTGTTATTTGAACATGTCTTGCAGCCCCCAATGAAAATAAATCCTGTTTATCGGATACGAAAAGCGCTAAATCCTCGGGTAAAAATCCTGTATACTCAATATGAGTTGGGTAACCAAAGTGCTGGCTCCAAGTGATTAACATTTTATTTGTTTGGTCCAGATCTAATAATGGGCTGGTTTTTGGCTCGAATAAATGTGTTCTTTGAAGCTCCATGGCTATGCTGTCATTCTGCTCCATAAATGCTATGTTCCAAATGTTTACCCTGGTGACGGTTCGAATCCCTGATTTCAAAAAGATAACTTCCATCTGGGATTCCGGCTGCAGGGATTCCCGGATAGCTGGGAAAAACTCATGAATGATCCATGAATAATATTCTTTGCTGTACCGTACTAATATTTGATCATAACTGACGCCAATGTCAGATCCTGTAGATGGCAATCTTTGTCGAAACACCTCATTGAACAAGGAATCCACTCCTGAAATTTTAAGGATCTGTCCTCTTGAATCCATCGTAAAAGAAATCGGATGCTTAATTTCAACGTCCGTAAAAGCACTAAAGACATTTGATTTTTGGTTAAATGTCGAAGTCTGTACTTTATTGGTGGTGTTATTTTGCAGTGGTGCCGAATCTTTTTGAGATACACCTAGGAGTTTCATTATAATTTTAAAAACACTGGAATTGACGCTCTCCACCGTAAATTGATATTTCCATATTTTTTGGACGCTCTGTGTATAAGTTCCATTACCTCTTGTGGTTTCTTCTATTAAATCATAATCAATGATTTCACCTTGCTTAAAGGAATATCTCAGGTTCTGGCAGAATCCGGGGTTAAATAGGCTGGTAGAGATGAAGATTGCCAAACAAGCTAGAACACGAAATCCGACATTTATAATCCAAAATCTAACACTGGTTCGGTTTTTCATCTCGCCCACTTTTAATTGGCAGGTTAAAGATATGTTATTACAAAACTCTGCTAGCAGCTGAATGAGTAACTATAGGGTTTGACTTATTATCAATAGTTGAGTACTGATTGTTGCAGGAAGACTGAAAATTTCACTTATGCCTTCACAATGTTCCGAGTGCGGACAAAATTCGACTTGTTTCGGAAGCTTTTATGGTGCGGGATATCGTCGTAGACATAGGGGAGTTGCTGAAATTCTGTAGATTAAAGAGGAGAATCCATTAGTACAGCTATCTGAACAGGTCAGAATGAGTTCCCGTACATTTTATGGTCTTCCCTTCATAGGCATCCCGAATTGCTTTCATGGTAGTATCGTTCGGAATTTGCCCTGAGCCTTTTTTGCTTTCGATGATTTCACCAACACCCATTTCACGGATCAAATCAACGATGATACGTCCTTTCTTTGTTTTTTCGTTGATTACAATGGTTGTCATACTGGTTAAATTTTTGGTAAAGTTATGAAAAAGATAGGGTTTGGTAGAATATAAGGCTATCGCCTGATAAAAACAAATATTTTTAAGGCTGTAACCTGATTATTGAAATACTACCCAGGTTTCTCTGGGGTTCACCGAGCTTTCGGGGTTCTTTTTAGGCTCGGTGATAATAATCCTGAAAAGAAGTAACTTGGGGTAAAATTTCACTGTCATGAAGGATCTTGTCAAAATGCGGACGCCCGGTGTTGTCACGCTGGCTTTTGCTTTGATTTTCGTATTGCCATGCTTCTCGGCGGCTCAGGATTTGCGTACCATGAAATACTCAACACGCTCATTGAAGAAGGCCGAACAATGGCAAAATGAAGTTCGGGCAAAAATGAGTGATCTCCTGAACATAGTTGATTTACTCCAGAACGGGAAAAATGTTCCCCTGAATCCAACCGAGATCAGGGTGGAAAACAAGGTTGAATACATTCTTAAGGAGATCGAGTTTAATTCAACGGCCAACCGCCGGATAAGGGTTATAGTCACCTTCCCGCTACTTTCCAAGGGCCCGTGGCCGGCTGTCGTCTGCATTCATGGACATGGCGGAACGCCGCTTATTGTTTATGACAAGGACTCTCCATACAAAGCCTTTGCCGACGAGCTGGCGAAACGCAATTACGTTACCATTGCGCCAATTGTTAGCCAGCATGAGGTATACGAAACCGGCAGGACGCTGATGGGCGAGCGGCTCTGGGATTGCATGCGCTGCATCGATTATCTGGAGACCATGATTTCGGTGGATGCCAACCGGATTGGATGCGGCGGTCTCTCACTCGGCGGCGAAATGGCTATGTGGCTGGGCGCCATGGATCAGCGGATCAAGGCAACGGTGAGTTGCGGATTTTTGACCAAAATGGACCAGCTGGAACACGGTCACTGTATGTGTTGGAAATTCCCCGGACTCAGGGAGCTGGTGGATTTTGCAGATATCTATTCACTGATTGCCCCCAGGCCGCTGCTCTGCCAGAACGGCCTTCTGGAACCGGCCACCGATTTTACCCCTGAGCTGGCGAAAGCGGCACTTAAGGAGATACAAGTGATCTACTATAATTACAGCCACCCCGAAAATGTGGGACTGATGGTGCACAATGGTGCCCATGTAGTGGAAGTGCCAAGCATGCTGGTGTTTTTCAAGCAACATCTTTCCCCGTTAAAAAACTCTTTTGATGAAGAATAATCGAAGGGAATTCTTAAAATGGACCGGTCTGGCCGGGCTTGGACTGGCCGGAAGTCCCTATCTGAATGCATTGACATTGACTTCCGGTGACCGGAAATCCTATAAGCAACGGTTTAATATGTCGGGGTTTGTTGCCCCTAAAATCGAGAAGGTACGTATCGGGATTATCGGACTGGGTAACCGGGGTCCTTCGCATCTTGAAACCATGCGGCATATTGAGGGAGTTGAGATCAGGGCGCTCTGCGACTTGCTTCCGGAAAGGGCGCAGGCTGCAAAAAAAAGGCTCGACGGCACCACCCACAATCCAACCCTGTACTCTGGAAGCAAAGATGCCTGGATGAAGCTATGTGAACAGGAAGATGTTGACCTGGTAATAATTACCACCCCCTATTATATGCATGCCGGAATGGCTGTTTACGCAATGGAACATGGAAAGCATGCAGTCTCCGAGGTTCCGGCAGCAGCAACCATCGAGGAGTGCTGGAAGCTGGTGGAAACGGCCGAACGAACGCGCAAACATTGCCTGATGCTGGAAAATTATGCCTATGGATTCTTTCAGGTATTAACGCTGAACATGGCCAGAAAAGGATTTTTTGGCGATATTGTTCATGGAGAATGTGCCTATAATACCAGCAAAATGGGCAACAACTTTTCCAAAAACATGTATTGGGATATGTGGTGGCTAAAGTTGTATGCAGCAAAAAGAGGTAATATTTATCCCACCCATGGATTGGGCTCTGTGGCCCAGATTATGAATATCAACAGGGGCGATCGTTTTGATTACCTGGTATCCATGGAAAGCAACGATTTTATGATGAAAGCGAAAGCTGAGGAGCTCGCTGCAACGGATGATTTTTTCAAGCCCTTTGCTGAGAAGACTTATCGCGGTAACATGAATACCAGTATTATCCGTACGGTAAAAGGCCGGACGATTATGGTTCAGCACGACGCTACCTCACCACGCGGCCCGCATACTACCATTCATGCAATTACCGGAACCAAAGCCATGGCCCAGGAATATCCGTTGCCTGCAAGGATTTCCAAAGATCTGAACGGATGGTTGCCCCAGGATCAGTTTGATGCATTGGTAAAAGAATATACGCCCACCATCATCACCAAAATGGGTGAGCTCACCAAAAAGATGGATGGTCATGGAGGTGGTGATCTGCTCGAGTGCTGGCGGTTGATCGATTGTTTACGTAATGGTTTTCCGCTCGATCAGGATGTATATGATGCCGCTGCCTGGAGTTCCATCGGTCCCCTGAGCGAATGGTCGGTGCTTAACCGGTCGAATTCAATTGATATTCCCGATTTTACCGCGGGAGCCTGGGAAAAGAACCTGCCGAATATGGACATCAACCTCACACACTGTGGAGATACTAAAGTGCTGTGAACTGTTGCCGGTTGATGTTGTTTTTCATCCCTCCTGGTGGCACCGTAATGCCGGAATAACTTTCGATGAGGATTTTTTCTATCATCCGCTAAAACGGGTGGAATCGGAGAAACTCATGGAGCAAGTGCTGTATGACCGGTTCGGGCAATTCGGGCTGGGGGAGAACCATCACAAAGATTTACCGGTTATTGGAGCAGTCCATCTGGCTGCCGGATATATCATTCAGGAGATGCTCGGCTGTGAGGTTGTATACCGTGACGATTCACCCCCTCAAGTGCTGGCCGCTGGCCTGGAAAAGCTGGATATCGATCCGGAAAAAGCTTTTAATTCGGCTGTTTTCAGGAAGCTGGTCACCCTGCAGGAAAAGCTGCGATCCAGGTATGGGTACGTCACCGGCGACATTAACTGGGGTGGGGTTCTCAATGTCGCTCTCGACCTGGTCGGTGAAAAGGTATTTACTGATTTCTATATCGAACCCGATGAAACAAAAAAGCAATTTAACCGGATAGCCGAAGTCATTGAGCGATTTGTCAACGGAATATCCAGCCTTACCGGAACAACTTCCGTATCAGTAAACCGGAATGTCAGGCATTTCGAAAAGCCTGTATATCTGCATTCCGAATGCACACATACCATGATTTCGACCGAACAGTATGGAGAGTTTTTATTGCCTGTCGATCTGAACTGGAGCCAGAAATATCGTCCGTTCGGCATACATTACTGCGGCAAGGATCCGCATCGGTATGCCGCATCTTTCGGCAAAATAAAAAACCTCGATTTTCTTGATGTAGGCTGGGGCGGTGATATAAAAATATTGAGAAAACACCTCCCGCATACTTTCTTAAATATCCGGCTCGATCCGGTAACACTGAATAATTATACCGATAAAGAGCTCAGTGAAACTATAAAAACACTGGTGGCTGATTCGAGCAACCCATGGCTCACAGGAGTTTGCTGTATCAATATGGATGATAATACAGAAGACGGCAAGGTGGAAACCATATTCAGAACAGTTGAATTATTAAGAACCCAATTGGCGAAAAAATGAAGGAATATTTCTTCGAGGAAAACTGCTACATCACTGAATTATTGAATACCGAGGCTGACCCGGATGTTTCCGTTGCCCGTGTGCGGGTATTGACAGGGGTCACTACGCAATGGCACACGCTCACCGGCACCACAGAACGCTACTTGATACTAGAAGGCACTGGCTTTACTGAGATTGGCGACGATCTGCCTTTAAAAGTCTATCCAGGTGATACGGTCGCCATTCCTCCGGGCATGCGCCAGCGAATCACCAATATTGGCGTCACTGACCTGATATTCCTTGCGGTGTGCACGCCGAGGTTTGAGACGAGGAATTATCGTGACGTGCGACACGTGACTCGAAGAAGAAGATCGGTGGACGGAGAAGAAGATCGAAAGACGGTAGACTGACTAGGCTCCAAGACCAATTTTGAATTTTGAAATTTCAGCATTCAAAACTGGTCCTCGAATCTCTAAATTGTCATTTTACTTGTGACTGAATCCACTTGGTAATTGTTTCAAGCGCTTTGGGTGAAAAGGTCTGCTCGATCTGGGCATACTCGCTTGGCGAGCCTGTTTTGCATTCCTGAAACAGATGGTTCAACCCCGGAAATTCAATGATTGTCACCTTTTTATTTTTTGCCTTTTTAAGTAAATTACCGATGGCTTCCAGATCTTCTTTTGGTGGCACCTGCAGGTCGAGCGATCCATTGATGGCTAATACCGGGCACTTGACTTTGGTTAATGCCACAGCAGGATCGTATTTCAGAAAATAGAGCATCCATGGACTGGTGGTCTGCGTAACCTGCGTTTTGATAAATTCGGCTGCACTCATTCCGGAAGGAATTTCCGGATTGGGATCATTGGCCAGCTTATCCTCCAAGAATTTAGTCAAAATTGCCGGAAGGTTTTTTTCATCATCAGTTTTAAGAACCACATCGAACGCTGCCTGATTAATGGTTTTTGTTTTTTGAATATCACTTTCAGATGCACCCCCTGCCCTGGCGATCAGCTCCTGCTGCATCAATAAAATCTTATATCCCGGTACGCCCGGACCAGCAAGTAGAACAATGAAATCCACATCTTTGGATTTTGAGGCGACCATTGGGGCAATCAGCCCGCCTTCGCTATGGCCCATCAATCCTATTTTCTTTTTATCGATCTCTTTCCTGGTCTTTAAGTAGGCAATCGCAGATTGTACGTCAGAAGCAAAATCGACAGATGTTGCTGTTTTGAAATCACCGGTGGACTGGGCAGTTCCCCGGTCGTCGTAGCGTAAAACCGCAATGCCGTTCCGGGTGAGATGATCAGCGATCACGAGAAATGGCTTATGACCCATGAGCTCCTCGTTCCTGTTCTGCGGGCCGCTGCCGGTAATCATGATCACGACAGGGAATTTGCCATCTTTCGAAGGCATGGACAGAGTTCCGGCCAGAACAGCTCCGGCAGCTTCGTTCTTAAATTTCACCTCCTCGGTATAATAGGGATAGGGTGGTTTGGGTTCTTGGGGCCTGAGCATAACCACTTTTTCAATTTTCTTTTTTGATAAGACCATCGGAAAGGTCATGCCGTTTTGCTTCAGGTTGCCGGTGATGACCTCATCTTTCAGATCGCCTGAAAACTCCAATACGGGAGTTTTCATCTGGATAGTCAGTTTTGATTCGGCGAATGTTGTGGTTGCAGTCGGAAGACCAAAGGCATTCTGATCGGGACTATCCATTGTGGAGGCATAGCCGTTGGCGGTTTTCGTGATATTGAATACGATCCTGAGCTCCATGCCCGAAATTTTCAATGCTCCGTACCAGGAGCCGGCGAGGTCTTGTCCGAAAACAGTAAAGCTGGCCAGTGCAGCTACCAGAAATAAAGCTGTTCTTTTCATATTGGTGGTGTAATTTTTTCAGATTTCTTTTTAAACCAGTTTTTCGGGTTTAAAAAACTCTTGTATTTGGAGAATAAATCCTTTCCAACTAAAAATCCACCGCCATAGAATGTGATATTGCCGATAATAATCCAGGTGGTGGTGAGAACTATTTTAGTTTTAGCAACAACAGGCAAAAATGGAGTCAGCAAAATCATCGGAGTCATCGAAAACGAAAGTATCAGAATGGCGATACCGGCTCTGAGCCTCCAATTCTTCTTTTTCATGAATTGCTCAGACATTCCCCGCTTTCATTTTCATTAAGTAATCCTCCACAATGGCTCTTGCATCGGCATAGTCGGAATTTAGGATCATGATTCTGACACCACCGGCAGCAAAGGGCTGAGGTGCATAGGAATTCAGAATGTTATTTTTAAGGAAGCACTCGATTCCGGCATCCTGTAAAAGGCTCTTTACCATGTCTGATTCCCAAGCGGTACCGGAAAAAACCTCGACAACCGCATCTTTGTTTTGTTGACTTTGTGTCATACCATAAAGATATAGTACTTTTCGAAAGCTTAATAATTGAAACTCATATGACTAATTTTGAAGAAGCTGCAATTACTTCTTTTCGAGGTGGATTGAATTGTTCGCAGGCTGTAGTTACTGCCTTTGCCGAAAGGTTGGGGTTTGATAAAGAAATGGCCTCACAGATCTCTGCCGGTTTCGGTGGCGGGATGGGCCGGCTGCAGGAAACCTGTGGTGTGGTCACAGGCGCCTTTATGGTGATCGGCATCCATAACAGCCACCTGTATCGGGATAATATTGACCGGAAAGAAAAATCGTACGAAATGGTTCAGGAGTTTGACAAGAGGTTCAAGGAAATGCATCATTCGAACCAGTGCAGCGAGCTGATAAACTGCGATCTGAAAACAACCGAAGGACGAGCCTTTGCCAAGGAACACAGATTGCATGAAACCATCTGCGAAGGCTGCATGATCACTTCCATTAAGATCCTGAATGAGATGATCCCTGTTCAAAATACTATTGAAAGATGAAGAAGAATCTGCTCCTGTATACGCTCCTAATCCTTTCGCTACTCACTTCTTTAACCTCAGGTTATTCACAACAAGCTAAAAAGCCAACAACACCACAAAATCCGCTTTTCCCCGGATGGTATGCTGATCCCGAAGGAGGAGTTTTCGGGAATACCTATTGGATTTATCCGACGTTTTCAGCAAAATATGGGAAGCAGGTGTTCTTCGATGCCTTTTCGTCGCCCGACCTGATCACCTGGACCAAGCATCCGGATATTCTTGACACCACAGCTATTCACTGGGCAAAGAGGGCGATGTGGGCGCCGTCGGTGGTGGAGAAAGATGGGAAATACTATTTCTTTTTCGGCGCCAATGACATACAAAACGATCAGCAAACCGGAGGAATCGGGGTAGCTGTGGCAGATCAGCCATCCGGACCGTTCAAGGATTATCTGGGTAAACCATTGATCGACAAATTTTACAATGGTGCACAGCCAATTGATCAGTTTGCATTCAAGGATACGGATGGTAAGTATTACCTCATATACGGAGGATGGAGGCACTGCAATATCGTGCAGATGAAAAATGATTTTACGGGATTCATACCTTACCCCGATGGCACTACGTTTAAGGAGATTACTCCCGAAGGTTACGTGGAAGGGCCGTTTATGTTTGTTCGCAACGGTAAATATTATTTCATGTGGTCGGAAGGGGGCTGGACCGGTCCTGATTATTGCGTAGCTTACGCGATTGCGGATTCTCCTTTCGGGCCATTTAAAAGGATCGGCAAAGTGCTTCAGCAGGATCCCAAAATTGGAACCGGAGCCGGTCATCATTCAGTAATTAAAACACCCGGGAAAGAGGAATGGTATATTGTATATCACCGGCGGCCGCTCGGCGAAACTGATGGAAATTCCAGGGTTACGTGTATCGACAGGATGTATTTTGATGATAAGGGGTTCATAAAGCCGGTTGTCATGACAGCCGCAGATCATTAGCAAAGCAAAAACATTTTTATCTATGAAAGCGATTATCACACTTGCCGGAATTCTCCTGATCGTGGGAGGATGTTATTTCGTTTACGATGGTTATCAGGAAAGGCAGACCGGAGTAGCCAAAGTTGAAAAGGAAATTTCAGCAGCTCTAAAGGCGCTAACCAATGATTCGGTAAAAACCAAAACCAAAGTGAATAATGAATCGGCTGCAAAAATGATTGGTGGAGGTGTTGCCGGGCTTGCCGGGATCGTGCTGCTTGCAGGTGGACTGCGGAGGAAGAAGACCTGAAGACGGGAGACGGGAGACAATAGACAATAGACAATAGACAATAGACTTGGAGACCTGGTTTGGAATTTAGCTAATTCCGATTACATTTGAGTGTTACCTAACTGAAATTTAAATATGACAGCTGCCCGTCTTTCCACAGTTGCCATTGCCTTGTTTCTAATTGCGGCTTCGTGCGAAGTCCCGTTTGATCCTACGGCACCGGCTGATGCTACCCCATATATTATGTGTGTGCTGAATCCCAAGGACAGTGCCCAGTATGTGCGCGTTGAGAGAAGCTATGTCTGCCATGAAAATGCTTATAATTTCTCGAAGAACTCGGATTCAGTGTATTATCGGCCCGAAGATATTGTTGTTAAACTAACTCGGTTTGATACGCTGGATGGCAGCATCATGGAGAATCCGATTATTTTGTATCCGACTCATGAAATTTCAAAGGATACCGGAATGTTTTCCACTGTGGGGCATTATCTGTTCAAGACTACCGAACCAATCTATGCCGAGTATGATTATGAGCTGAGCATTAAGCTTATCAAAGTAAATAAAACCTATACCTCTCGCATTCAGCCGTTGGGATCCTGGAACTTTCCAGGCGCCTTCACTTCGGAGCAGAGAAAAATAAGATATAACCTTTACCATCCCGAAAGGATTAAATATTTCATGGACCTGACTCCAACGAATTATCCCCAGCTGGTACGTTTTCTTTATCTGGAGATGAATGGTGCCAAAACCACGCCAAAATACATCGAGTATGAGCAGAAATTCAACGTGGATAATACGTCGCCCGATTTCGACCTGATGAGTTTTCTGGGGGAAGATTTTCTTTACCGGTTTATCCAGCGTGAGATCCCCGAACTTCCGGGTGTGCGAAGGATTGCTGTTGGAGTCGATTTTATGATTCAGTTGGCCGATTCAAATCTCTTAATGTATGAGACAGCTCAAAATCCTAATTCTATACAGCTTTTTACGCCTGAGTTTAACAATATACGCAACGGCGCGGTCGGTCTCTTTGCCAGTCGATATAAATTCACTGTTTTCGGAAAAGCGATGAAACCCGAGGAGCTCGATTCAATCTCATTGGGCCATTATACCCGAAAACTGAATTTCGCTGATTCACGAGGTAAATATCACGACGGCAAGTAATATCCACGATTATGAAAAACCAGCTTATCCGTCAGATCATACGGCTGATTCCGCTTATGGCGGTGTTCATGCTGTTTTCCTGCGAAAAAAATCTCCCGCCAAGGATAACGAAAACCGAGTTTGCCCGCGAGCCTGGCATTGGAAACAATAATTTCGATGTACGGGTGGAAGCTTCCGATCCGGAGTTGAATCCGCTTACTTACAGATGGTCGGCCAAAAAGGGAAGCTTTTCAGGACCTACCGATCAGACCGATGCCATATGGGTCGCTCCTGTTTCCTCGACGGATGACAGCTATGAGGTAATCATCAGTGTATCAGATGGACAAGCCGAAACTTCCGATACGCTGAGCATTACTGTTCAGGCTTTGAGATTTGCCAAATTAACCGGATTTGCCCTGTTTACCAATTGCAAAGTGCCTGTGGGCGGAGCGATAATCAGGGTTGATGGTAAAACAGATACTACCGCCCTCGACGGAAGTTTTAGCTTTGATGGTGTTAGGGTCGGCAGGCAAACCATAACTGCCGAGAAACCTGATTTTACTGTCGGCATGACAAAATTGATGGTTAGCGAGGGAGTGAATACCGCTTTAATCGATCTGACTTCAGAGAAATATACCTGCAAATTGTACGGCAATATCACCGGAAATATGTCGCACAATCCCAAGCCATTTTATACCGTAACTATTCTCAATCCTGATAATTCCGACAGCGGGCTGAAGTTCATTTCCGGTGTCGACGGGTATTATGAAATTTCGGGAATTCCACTCGGGTTGGTCCGGTTGATTGTCCGCGATGATGTGAGGGCAAGGATGGAAACGTTGGTATATCTGGAAACAACCGATCATCTGTTCAATATTCTGGTTCCGGAGCCATTTCGGTTTACCGATTCAAGGGATAACATGGAATATGAGGCGGTAAGGATATCCAGCAAGATATGGATGGCGCAGAACCTTGCGTATATTCCGCATGTTGCCCCATCGTTTGATCAGGGGGGAATTTGGGTTTATGGCTATTCGGGATATGATCCGGCAGCTGCAAAAGCCACCGATAATTTCACTAAATATGGTTGTCTGTATGATTGGAAAACCGCCACGAGCCCTGATAATGCCAACGGAAAGGATATCTGCCCTCCGGGCTGGCACCTCCCCGATGATGACGAATGGAAAAGTATGGAGCTGGCATTAGGCATGGAAGCTACAGAACTTGATTCTACCGGTTGGAGGTTTAGCGGAGATGTCGGAAAGAAAATTAAATTTGAAGCCGGATGGGATAG
>Ga0114951_10001671_pt1 | contig 26747 bp, 22 predicted proteins | sample AM7aDNAmetaG_FD_88677 | JGI IMG/M metagenome (GOLD analysis project Ga0114951, IMG submission 88677) | Freshwater microbial communities from Finland to study Microbial Dark Matter (Phase II) - AM7a DNA metaG | ecosystem: Environmental > Aquatic > Freshwater > Lake | place: Finland: Lake Alinen... | reverse complement strand
CACCCGCCCCGCAACGACCCTTCGGAAACTACGCCTTGCCCCGCGGGGTTCCCACGTTCAAAAAATCCTGTATCCCGACGGCGTGATTGAGCGCGGCCTTAGCTGAAAAATATTCTTTGAGAGCCTTGTGGAGCTCCGCCTTCTCACGCACAAGATCGGACTCGGCCTGCAGGTACTCCGAGATCTCGATCTCCTTCTTACTTAACCGGTATTCCGAGAAGTCACGCAGCCGCTTGCGGTATTCCAGGCGCTTCACCGTGGAGTTCACCTGGATCACGGCCTTCTGATAATCGTAATAGGCCTGCTTCACGTCCTGAAGCACCTGCTTTTCGGCCTTCTCGAGTTCCACGACCTGATTGAGCTTGTTGACCTCGGCATCCTTCACGTTCACAAAAGCATCCAAACCGTCAAGGACCCCGATATCCAAGCTGTTCTTGCGTATAAAAGTGTTCGCCCCTTGCCCATACTCCGCAAGGTTAGGCGCCCGGTAATCCCTGTTAAAAGTATAGCCGACTTTATTCCCGCCGAGATTCCAGTTCATCTCAAGCATCAACTGCCACTGTTTCTTCAATGCGGGCTCCGTTGAGGCACCGGTAGCTGCACCTAATCCAGTAACCGGATCGTAAGCATCTCCGAGGGCACCAAAATCATAACTCAAAAAAGCCTTTGGCAGGAATTCCCCCCAGCGTACTCTCTCGGCCAATCTTGTGGCCTGCAACTTCGCTGCCTCGACCTGAAGTTCCGGCCGATGTCCGTATGAGAGATCGATCAGCTTGGGCATCTCCGGCGCTTTTTCCTCCCCCTTGAAGACATCCGGCATCGCCTTGGGCCCGACCGTTCCCCCTGTCGGAACCGCCTGTCCCTGAATCACATCATTCAGGTCGTAGATCTTGGCAATCGTAATGTCGTCGTGGGAAGAGAGATCGAGATATTTCTGCATGTCGAGCTTCGCGATCTCGAGTTCCTGATTCGCCGACTCGAGGTCGAACTGCATCTGACTGTAGAGCGACTGAACGTTCAAGTATTCTATCTCGGAGATGATCTTTTCTTTGAATTTCTCCTCGGACATGTCCGCGAAGCGCTTCATTTTTTCCACTACAGCACGATGTTCATCGACGGTCTGAAGTGTGCGCTGATATTCAAAATAGGCACGGGAGAGATCAAACACAAGCTCGGCGAGAGTTTTGTCATATTGTTTTTTCGCGGCTTCCAGACTCGCTTTTTCCTGGAGAAAGGTGTTCCAAAGAACCCCCCCGCTAAAGATCGGCTGGCGCAGCGAAACCTTCCAGTCCCTGCCGGTGTAGGGGTTTGTGTCACCAACGTTTCCCGCCTGCGTTCCCACGCGGTCATTCATCGCGAGAGAGGCCTCGGGGAAAAGCTTACGGAACGCCGCGAGCATACGACGATTGTAAAGCTCGATATTCGCGTGCGCAGCCTTGGCCGGGGTATGTACCGAGCGAGCGCGAACGATAAGCGCCTGGAGATCTTTCGTGCCGCCGTTTAAAAATGCTTCTTTTTTCTGGACCATAAGCGGCGTAATGCTGGTCCGGATGTAGACACGGTCGAGATAAGGCATTTCCCGGGACCGTTCATCCCGCATCGCTTGAACCTGCTGGGCCATCACTTCTTCAATGGCCTTCGTGCGCGCCTTATCCTCCGCTTTTTCCTTTTTGCTCTTCTTTTTTTTCTCGGGCCCACGGATCTCAATCTTGGCGGGAGGCGCGTCTTTGCGCACAGCAATGGGTTCTTGCACTGAAGAAACGGTAGAAGGCACGGAAGGAGAATTAAGAGAATGACCGGACGCATCACTGAGGCCGGATACCGGCAACGCTTTATTTTCGGAAGTCCCGACAATGCCAGTCGCGGGCGCATTCACCTCAGCAGCCTGCGCGTGAAGAGAAAAGGCACACACGGCCCCTAAGCTTCCGAGAACAAGAACGAACAAAAGAATTTTTTTCATAAGTTTTGTATTAGGCGCATTTTACCATGGGCGAGCCTAAAATCCACATTCCAATTTATTTCGTTCCACGAGCATTGGGACAGCTCTTCTTTTATCGGCAAGGCACTTAAACAAGTTAACCGTGAAAAGGCCCTATTTTAAGATCTTGGTCTTATCTTTTGAAAGCCGAACCCGTCAGGGAATCCCCTTTAGGAAGTCTCCCCTTGCGAGATCCTGGAAGCGGCCGAAAAGCACCGCGGTTTCAGACAAGAGGGCGCCGTCACGAGAGAAAGCGTCGCATTTCGCTGAAACGGGTTCGAGAAGCAAAATCTCATCTCCCCCGAAAAAAAGAGATTACTCCCCTCTCGGAGAAGCATCTTGCGCCCTTCCACAACCCCCTCGATCTGGCCCACGAGGACCATGACAAAAAACGCACCCCGCTGAACGAACAGGGTCTGGTCAAAGCTACGCCCGCTTTCAAGCAGAAGCTTCCCGCAGAAGAATTCCTCGGCCAGAGGCGTGAAGGAGACGAGCTGCACGCCCTTCGCCGCGAGATCTATCCGAAGTGCCCCTTTTTGCGTCCCGAGATAAAAGTGTTTTTCATCCCCAAGCTCTCCCTGACGGAAAAGATCGCTCACGGTGATCCCAAAGCCCCGGGCCAACGCTTCCAGTGTCGCGATCGAGGGATTCCGTATTCTTCCCTTCTCGAGAGCCACGAGGGTCTTAGGTTCGATGCCTTTGCCGCGGCGGCAAAGTTCCGCGCCGCTTAAGCCCTTCTCTTCACGCAAACGGCGGACGATGCGCCCGACATCCAAAGATTGCACACTAGCGGCAGTGTCCTGTTTATCTTTTCGCGGTCTTGGCATTCCGGATCTCCTTTTCCTGGACCAAAAGAACCTTTCCCAGAACAAAGCGCTGGAACTTTTCTTCGTTACGAAAAAACCACATAAGCTTCGCGTCCCCGCCTCTTTTGCTGACTTCATGGACCGCCGGCGTCAGGCGGATCACCGCCCCGTCCTGGGGCGTAACTCCCAGAAAATCCCAGCGAACGGCGCCTTCAATGATGTAGCCTTTGTCATCCGAATAACTTTTCGCGAGCACCTTCCCGCCTGTGGTAGGATCCTCCCCGAACTGGAACCACGACCAGGTGGCAAGCTCCGTGTCTTCGTGGGCAGGGCGAAACCCCAGCTGATGATCCCGAAAATCGCCCCAGAAAAGGCCGTCCCCCTCCGGATCCACATAGATCTCAAAAAGATCGTCGCGCCAAATATTTTTGCCGGTCCTTTTGGCGACGATCTCCTTATCGGTCACTTTGGCCGCAAAATAAAGATACTCCCGGTCCCAGGCAAAGCGGACCTCGGCCTTATAATCCTCCACGCCCTCAAAATTCCCGAACTCCCGGTTCGTCGCGGGAGTCATGACGATGGGCCGGCCCTGTGGCCAATCCCCAAGAAGCCCGTCGACACGGATGCCTTGCGGCATATAAGGCGCGCGATATTCCGGCGCCTCCGGCCACGGCAAAGGGATCGTCCCCTTCCGAAAACCGATCTTCGCAAGCGCGCTCCGGACCGGCGCGCTTCGCGCCATCGTCTTCCAGATAAGCCCGCTCCTGTAATTCTCGATCATGAGAAGAAGCGGTCCCTGATCGATCGCCAGAACCTTGTCGCTGAACCATTGCTTGCCGGGATTCATCGCGTCTGAAAATCCGTAACGCCCCCAAAGGGAATCCCCGTAATTCTCACGGAAATTCCGGAGACAGGCGATCGATTCCTCCGGCGTAAAAACGATCGAGGAACCGCACGCGGTCGGCGCGACCGTACCGTCATGGGAAACCGTCCAACCGGGAGGCGCGCCGTAAGCCCGATATCCCGAAGGCCCCTCGGAGGCGGTCAGCCCCCAAAGATTGGGGCCATATCCTGCGAACTTGGCGGCCTGATCGATGCAAAAGGCGCGGTTCGCCCGCGTGGCATTAACGGAATTCTGAAAGTAATCCGCCTGCCCGTCATTTTGATCGCGGAGGTCAAGCCAGATCTGAGGATACTGATGCGTGAAAAGCGGCGGCATCTGGATCACGCGATAGTCGCGGTAACTTCCGGCAGGCCGCGCAAGGGCGTGCCAGACATCGGCAGGAATAGGATGCGTGGGTGAGCCGATCGCGAGAGCATAAAGAAGCAGCGACTCGTCAAAATGGTCCCAGCGAGCCTTGCTGAATCCTGTCTCCGGCGACCAGGAAAGCGCCAAAAACTTTCCCTGATTCATCATCCACGGGAAATCGACACGCTCGTAGATCTTTCGGACCAGATCGCGAATATTCGCATCGTCGTAATATTCCGCGGCAAAAAGCGCTCCGGCCAGAAAAAGCGCCGTATCGATTGGCGAAAGTTCGGAATGGCTGACGCGTTCTCCGGTCTCGAAATTCAGATAATGATAGAAAAAGCCTTTCTGCTGCGGCGCCTTCTGGAGAAAAAACTCAAGCGTCCGGACCGTCAATGCGTAGGCCTTCGCGCGGCTCATCCATCCCCGCTCCACCGCCACCGGATAAGCCGTGAGCGCGAAACCCGTCCCCGCGATACTGGCCGGGGCATTGCTCATCCCCTGCTCCATATTCGGCGCGCTGTCCCGGACAAGACCCGTATGCAGACTTACCTCTTTGTCAAAAAAACGGAAGGAGGCTTCCTGGATCTCATCGAGGAGTGCGTCATCGTCGGTCGACGCAAATCCAGTCACAGAGCCCACGATTAAAATAGTGAGAACTGTGAGTAGGAACGATTTTATTTTTTTATAGTCTCTCATTTTTTTGCCTCAGGACGCCTGTCTTATGCTTATGCTACGTCACCCGCACAGACTACATACCATGGACCGAATACTTATAGACCAAAGAACAGCATCGTCTTCACAAGGGCCATCAGAGCAGGTAAGGAACTTGCGAGCGTGCCCTTTTCAACCACGGAGGGATTGCCGTGCTTGCGTATCCCTTCCAACTCGTCTCCGGAGATCGAGTCAAAAAAGACAATGACCGGCACTTCAACTTTCCGTCGGCAAAGCTCCGCGTAGAATTCACGCCCGTCCATTTCCGGCATCTTAATATCGAGAATAATGAGGTCCGGTTTTTCCTTTTCGAACGTAGCGAGACCTTCCAGGCCGTTGCGCGCCCGAAACACGCGAAATACCGGCGCCTTCCGCTCCTCAAAATAATCGCGAACCATGTCCGGGATCTCTTCCTCGTCATCCACCACGAGGAGTCGCACCATCTCCGGCATCGGGAGTGTTTCAGAAAAACGTCTGAGAAATTCAGGAGCCTGCGACAGGAGCGGAAACGCCCCGTCAAAGCGGATGTTTTTGGAAGAGGGGCCCGGTTCCCCCAGAAGATAGACACGGAATAAAGGATCCGTTTCCTTGCGGACTTTCAGCTTCTGAAGAAGAGGAAGGGTGAGAAATCCCGTCTCGCAAAAAACTAGCGCGGGTTTGACACGGTCGAACATTCCAAGCGCCCCGGCGATGCGTGACTCAGGCTGGAATTCCACAGCGAAGTCCACCAAGCACTCTTTTAGAAAAGAAGCCCAGGTGTCTTTCGCTTCAAGCACCAACACCCGCTTCAGTGCCACGCCAGAGTCCTTCGTCCAAGAGCTCCGACTTCTAAATTGAGATGAGAAAGATGATCCAAGATCAGGTAGGAAGATCGGGCCAGAGAGGACCGGTACTCGGATCATATTTTAACGTCCCACTCCAAGCGCCGGCAGCCGTAAGGGTCAAAGTTCCTGCGTTGGTGCCGCTGATAGTCCCCGTCACCAGACCTGCCGAGGAAGTCTGGAACGTCCAGGGCAACCGCGGGCTCTGATAATCAATCGCCAGTGTAGACTTGACGGCCGCATCGTTTGCCAGCGTGGGGTAAGACTTCTGTTCGTCATAATACTGCAGCAAGGCACGGTGGATGGTGGTCATAATCCCGATCGCTTCGGTCGTCCCGGCCTTGTCTTTTTGTGCCGCAAAACGCGGAACAGCAACCGCCGCCAAAATCCCGATGATCACAACCACAATCAGAAGCTCCACGAGGGTAAAGCCCTTTCGGATAACACGCCTAGTCCCTTTCATGCCTTTCACCTCTCGACTTTCAATGTACTAGAAATCCTCTCAACTAGCCGCATTCGGCCTAAAAGGATGGCTCCCGCCCCAATCCCCGGTCGCGGAGTCTAACGTAACATTGCATTGACTATAAGATACCGGGATCAAGTTTAAATTTGAAGCACAGGAGACTCCCGTCAAGGGAATACGCGTTGCCGTGATAAGACCTGCCGAACTCACGGCATAGGAGAAGCGATTGGTGGCAGGCATATCAATGCCGATCTGGCCCCAGTCCGCCCCCGTATAATAATCACTGGTAGGACTCTCGAGCTTGAACGCAAGCTCACCCTGGCGGATTGCGGAAAGCATATTGATAGCTTCAGCCACAACGCCCTTTTCCTTTTGCTTGTAGAATCTCGGCATCGCGATCGCGCCCATGATCCCCAGGATCACGATCACGATCAAAAGTTCCGCGAGCGTAAAACCCTTTTTTTTCATCTGAATCACTTCCCTTCCCAGTCAATTTACCGATCAAACACAAAGTCAAAACAAGGAATTACGCCATAATACAGCCCCGGCTATTATCCGGTCCTAGCGTATACGACCCCGTGCAAGTGTACGTTTTCGGACTCGCCGTATAATTCAACGTAATCATGCTTTTCACTCCGCTGACGGTCCTTGTCGCGGTGCAACTCGCGGTAGTACAAGCATAAGCAAACCGCGCGCCTGTCGGCCGCTCCACCCCAACATCAGTCCATGTTTGAACGCACGCAGCATCACAATTCACCGCCGTGGCTCCCTGCCCGCCTCCGCCTGCAGCAGTCACAACCATTCCCGTCACCCTGCTGCCCAACTGCATTTCCGTATCCTGGGCCCGAACTAGCACCCCCAACATCCGGTTGGCTTCGGCCAGCGCCGCGGATTCCGGCTGCGCGAAAAACTTGGGCAACGCCAAGGTCGCCATGACCCCCAAAATCAACACCACCACAAGAATTTCAACCAGCGTAAATCCTCTTCGTCTGATATCCATTCCTTTATTCCCCTATTTTTCAAAAAGATCACCGCGCAAGCGCCCGAATCGGCGCTTGCGCGGCACTAAAGAGCACTTACGCTGCTATCACACAGCCCCTGGTATTGGGAGCCGTAGCGGTTGCCGGGGAATAACCAGCTGAGCAATTGCTGAACACGATACCGTACGTTGCATCATTATAAGTGATCGTTGCAACCGCGTTATTCACATTACCGCCCGACCTCGTCGCCGTGCAAGTGGAGGTAGTGCAGGTATACTTGAACTTCGCATAACTGGAAGGCACTTGCAACCCTAACTGGCTCCAATCCGTACTCGTTGCCGCCGCCACATTTAACCCCGCTGTTCCACCGGTGATCGCCATATATCTATTCTGAGCCCGGGCAAGTGCACCCAGTTGGTGGTTTGCTTCCGCGAGAAGGGCACCCTCGGGCTGAGCCAAAAACTTAGGCAGCACCAAGGTCGCCAAGACCGCCAAAATAACGATTACGATCAGGATTTCTATAAGGGTAAAACCTCTTCGTTTAACCTTCATTTTTGCGTTCTCCGTAAGAGCAAAGTCACAACCAAAAGTGAACCGCGCAAGCGCCCGAAGGGGCGCTTGCGCGGCACTTAAAACCATTTCAAAGATCAACCACTCTACCCAGCGATCACACAACCACGGGTATTGGGCGACGCAGATCCTGCAGCATAACCAGCTGAGCAATTGCTGTACACGATACCATACGTCGCATCGTTATAAGTGATCGTTGCCGTCGCGCCATCCACAGTACCTCCCGACCTCACCGCCGAGCAAGCAGAGGTGGTGCAAGAGTACTTGAACTTCGCATAGGTTGGAGGTAGCTGCAACCCTAACTTATTCCAGTCTGCAGAAGTTGCGTTCGCCACAGTTATCCCCGCTGTTCCACCGGTGAGCTGCATATAGTTGTTCTGCGCCCGGGCAAGTGCACCCAATTGGTGGTTTGCTTCCGCGATAAGAGCACCCTCAGGCTGAGCCAAAAACTTAGGCAGCACCAAAGTCGCCAAGACCGCCAAAATAACGATCACGATCAGAATTTCTATCAGTGTAAAACCTCTCTGTTTGATCTTCATTTTCTTATTCTCCTTTTCCTTTTTTATTTTCACTTCGTATAAAGCGCTTTCCGAGACACTCGTAATCACCTACTAACAATGTAACACATCTGTCTCATAAAGCCAATGTTAACATTAAAAAAATATAAGCTATTCATTCTAAACAACTTACGAAATTAAAAGGAGTTATCAGCTGCTACTTCCGGTAGAGAGCGCCACAATAGGGAGAAACATGGAAATCACCACGGTCCCGATCACGCCTCCCATAAAAACAAGAAGGATCGGCTCCAGCATAACCGTCAACCTCGCAAGAAATGTATCGACTTGATCCTCATAATAATTAGCCAGTAGTGTGAGGAATTTTTCCATTTGACCACTTTCCTCCCCGACGCTGAGAAGTTGGGTCATAAAAACAGGGAATAATTTTCGGGCCTCCAACTGGGATCCAAGCCCCTGCCCGCCCTTGATGGCAAGCGCGACTTGCTGGACCCCGGATTCGAGAAACTGATTCTCCACAAGACGTCCACTGATCTCAAGCGCCTGGAGGATCTGCACCCCAGAACGGAGCATGGTGCCAAGGGACCTGGAGAACCGGACAACAGCGACCTGCATGAGGATGGTCCCGAAAATTGGAAATCCGAGACTCATCATGTCAATTCGGATCTTCATTTTCGGGATCTTCCGGAGATAAGTGATCCCAACACCCGCCAGCACCACAAAAAACACAAGGATCCACGCTTTATACCGGACCACATTACTGACAGCCACCACGATCTGGGTGATAAGAGGCAGCTTCATTTGCTGCGACGCGAAGATCGCCGCGAACTTGGGAACAATAAAAACCAGAAGAAAGATCATGGCTCCCGTAACCGCGACCGTCAGAACCCCGGGGTAAAAGAACGCTGTCGTCACTTTGCTTGTGATCCGCGCCGCAGATTCCTGATAATGAGCGATCTCCTCAAGACATTCCGGAAGTTTTCCCGTGGTTTCCCCGACCTCGACGAGATTAATCCAAACCCACGGAAAAACTTTCCCTTGGGCACGAAGCGCCTGGCTGAAATTCCCCCCCTCCGAAATCTTCTTGCGGATATTGGCGATAACAGCTTTGAAATAGACGTTCGTGATCCCTTTTTGAATGATCTCAAGCGCACGGAGAAGCGGAACCCCGGCCCTCAGGAGCGTTGAAAGCTGTATCGAAAGAAAAATGAGCTCCCGGGTCGAAACAGTTTGAAAAAGGGAAAAGGGCTTCCCATGTTGGTGCGAGGACTTTTTCTTGGGAGAGATCTGCCGAGACAGGGCCTCAAGGAACGCGAAGGGAGACTCCTGGGCCCCTCCTGTTTTTTTGACGGAAATGACCACGTAGCCATCCGCCATCAGTTTCTGGATCGCATCCTCCTGATTCCCGGCCTGGACCACAATGCTTTTAGACTGATCCGGAAAGGCGCGGAGACGAACATGGCATTCAAAAGAATGGCCCGTGTTCTTGGACTTGTCTTTCGAAGAAACCGGGTGCTCGGGACTATTCATAGGCAACGCTCAAAACCTCATCAAGAGTGGTCAATCCCCGCTCCACTTTTCGCATACCATTCTGGAACATGTTCTCATATTTCTTTGCTTTCTGGATCTCGCGTAACTGAGTGAGGTTACAATCTTTCGTGATAAGACTGCGCATATCCTCGTCGATCGGCAAGACCTCATAGAGGGCCATCCGTCCCCAGTATCCGATATTTTGGCACTTGTCACAGCCCTTGGGTTTGTAGACAGTCTCCGCTTTGATCTTGTAAAGGTCGCGCACCTTAGCCTCAGGCTTGTAAGGCTCCTTGCAATGTTTGCACAGAAGACGGATCAACCTCTGGGCGGCCACCAACCCAAGACTACCGGCCACGAGATACGGCGGCACACCGATATCGATCAAACGAGTCACCGCTGTCAAGGCGTCATTCGTGTGCAAAGTGCTAAGCACCAAATGGCCCGTGAGCGACGCGCGGATACAGATCTCGGCCGTCTCAAGATCGCGGACCTCTCCCACAAGGATCACGTCCGGATCCTGACGGAGAAAAGCCCGGAGTCCGCTCGCGAAGGTCAGCCCAATGTCCGGCTTCACCTGCACCTGATTGATCCCCGTCAGCTGATATTCAATCGGATCTTCAATGGTCAGAATATTGACTTCCGGAGAGAGCCGCTTGTTCAGAGCCGCATAAAGAGTCGTGCTTTTCCCGCTCCCGGTCGGTCCCGTCGCGAAGATCAGTCCATAAGGCCGTTTCAGAGCCACTTCAAAAAGACTCAACTGATCCGGTTCCAGTCCAAGCAGCGACATATCCAGAAGATCCATTCTCTTGTCCAGAATACGCAGCACGACTTTTTCTCCGTGAACGATCGGAATGGTCGAGACGCGAACATCAACCTTTCTCCCCTGATACTGAAGCGAGAAAGAACCGTCCTGGGGAATGCGTTTTTCGGCGATGTCCATCTTGGAAAGGATCTTGATACGGGAGACAACGGCATTATGAAGTTCCCGGGGCGGCGGAGGAAGTTCAAACAGGACGCCGTCCACGCGATAGCGGATCGTGAGCCTGTCCACATAGGGCTCAATGTGAATATCACTGGCACGGTCATCGAGAGCCTTCTTCATCATAAGATCCACGAGTCGTACCACAGGACCTTTTCCAGCTTCCGCCACCGTGGCCCCAAGATCCATCTTGTTTTCATCTTTTTCAACCGGGTTATAGTCGACCGTGGCAGCACTGACTTCCGAGGATGAGAGAACCTCCTGCAGATCCGTGTTGCTATAGTAAAGATCGATCGCCCGTTTCAGCTCCGTTTCTGTGGAGAGAACGATCAGAATATCGTAACCGGTGCTCTTGCGGAGGTTGTCGAGAAAAATAACATCCGGAGACCGGCCCATGGCCACCTTGAGCATGCGCCCCTTGCGCTCGAGAGGAAGTACTTGATGCTGAAGAGCGAATTCCATCGGGATGCATTCCTTGAGGCGCTGGTCGGAGCGAGGCTTTAATTGCGTTCCGGAGAGGAACGAGACGCCCAACTGTTCCGAAAGGGCGATCCTCAGATCGGTTTCCTCGATAGCGCCATGCCGGATGAGAACTTGGCCCAAAGGTTCTTTGGACTCTTTCTGATCGGCAAGGGCCTTTTTTAACTGATCAGGCGTGATAAGCCTGCGCTCGACCAGAAACTCCCCTAACAGGGTATTGATCCGCACGTGGCCTCTCTTGTCCTTTACGGCTTAGTCTGAGCAGCCGCTTTTTCACTCTGGTCCAGGTTGGCCAGAGTCGTGTCCATCAATTTTCTCCGGACATTGAAATAGCCCTCAAAATCGGTCTTCTTTTTGGGTCCGTCTTTCAACTCCTTGTACCACTCCTTCTGTTTCACCTTCCAGAAAGGGGCAACCTCGTCATCGTAATCGAGACGGTCGTCCGGAACCTTGGGAGTCTCTAAAACTGAGGGATCAAGAATAATATACGGGGTCACGAAAAGAATAAGCTCGCGATTTTTCATTTCCTTCGTGTTGCTGGTGAATAAGGCCTTCCCGACAACAGGAAGATTGCCGAAGAACGGGACTTTCCTATTCCCATTGGATTGGGCGCTCATGAGAAGCCCTCCGATGGCGATGGTCTGTCCGTCATTGACCATCAGCGTTGTGCGGGCTGTGCGGACCGTAGGATCTCCTGTTTCACCCTTCGCCGCAATGGTGATCGCGGATTTATCCACGGTCGCGAAAACCGGCTCCAAGGTCATCGTGATCCTCGACCGGGTATTGATAAGCGGTGTCACACGAAGGACGGTCCCGATCTCGGCTCTTTCCGCGGTATCCGTCGTCGTCCCGGAAGCTCCTCCCGAGGCGGCCGTAACGCTTGTTGTCCCGATCGCCGCATTGGTCGACATTTTCACGAGAGCGGGATGATTATCCAGCACCAGCACTTTGGGTTTCGCCAGGATCTTGAGCTTGGAAGCACTTTCCAGGGCCGTCACCTTCACCTGAAAAGAACTAAAATCGCGCACACCGGGTGTTGTGATGGCCCCCGTGTTATTGGTGGGATTAAATTGATTGGCCGTATCCTTGAGAGAATCCCCAAAATTCCCCAAAAGATTTTTTACACCGCCCTCGCCGCTATCCGGACTGCCCCCCAACCTTAGCGGCCAATCGGTACTCGATTTCGAACCGGTCACCGTGCCAAAGAGACCGTCCTTATCCCCCCACTGCACGCCAAGATTCCGGCTCAGATCCTCATAGGTTTCCACCAAAAGGACATTGATGAGCACCTGATCCAGCGGGCGATCCAATTCCATGATCGCGGCTTCGACCATATTGAGCCGATCTTCAGAGTCGGTGACGATCAGGCTGTTCGAGCGGTCATCGACAGAGACCTTGCCGCGACTCGAAAGGATCTTCGCGATCGCGTCGGAGATCGCCGCGCTATCCCCGCCTGAACTTGAGCTGCCGCTCGACAGCCCGCCGCCCGACGAAGAAGAACTAGAGGAACCGGAGGAACTCGAAGAACCCGAGCTGCTACTCCCCGAATTTGCGGAGCTATCAGAGATCTCTTTCAAGGTGCTGACCAGCACGTAATAGAGCCTGAAAACCCGGGTCACCAAGGCCGGTTGATCGGCCGCGTCCGAGGAGGCGCGAAAAAGGTAGATATTTCTTCCGGGAATGGATTCATAGCTCACATTGCTTCCCTTGGAAATGGACTGAAGCACGTCTTCCAAGCTGACATTGTCCAGGGTCATATTGACCTTCCGGTCCGAGACTTCGGTGCCGGCGACAAAATTAATACCGCTCAGATTGGAGAGAACATTAAGAACATTGATAAGCGCCGCGTTCTTAAAATCAAGATAATATCTCCCGGCCAGTGTCTTCTCAGCTTTGATATCGACCGGCGTGGGAGCCGGCTTGGAAGCATCTGGAGCATTAACTCCGGGCTTCCGTGAGGCAGCAGGCGCAACGGCCGAAGCCGCTGATTCTTGCGCCAAAACGGGAGAAACGAGGATCCCGAAGAACAGAAAAACAATCCCAAAAGAAGCTATGTGTTGTTTGATCTCTTTTTTCATCATAAATCCTGCCCCCCTTCCGGAAAAGATGCCGGAGTTGTTTTCACCGGCTGACCCTGGGACGAAAGCCCGGGACCACCCTTCTTCTCCCGGCGCTCGTTCGCTTTTTTTAGTTCTTCCTTCGGAAATAGCGGAAGAACCATGGGCGCGCCATTCACGAATATATCGACCTCTCCCCGCCTGGCCTCAAGCAATTTTATTCCGTTTTTTTCTTCGCCCTTATAATACACCGAACCTCCGATAATAGCATAGGCATCAGTTCCCCCCAGTCCGATCCCTTCAAGAGGCGGAACGGCAACCGCGGCAGCGCCATCCGCCGGTTTGGGGCCCGGCGTCGGCACTTCGTCCGGGTCAAAGCGTTGGGCAAATGGATCCTCGACATCGGGCGCGACAGTGTCAACAACTGCGTCGGCCTTCGGAGCCTTCGCCGGTATCTTCCCACTGGAAGACACCGGTCCCGGTTTCGGCTCCGCCGCAGAAAGACCCGGAGTTATCAAGAAAAGCAGCATCAGCAGAACGACAGAAGCGCGCAAGGATGGGGAAATCATGCGTTACTTCTCCCTCGGGCTTGTTTTAATAAATAGGTCTCCAGATAGAACTGCACCTTCAAAATACCTTTGGTTTTTTTCCCTGTTCCAAACTGCCGCGACAAAGAGACATCACCAATGCTCATGGGAGGCTCGAGGGCCTCCATTACCTTGAAAAATTGTATCATTGAAAAATAGGATGCCTGGCCCGTGATTTCGATCCGAAGTTTCACGTATTCCCCCTCAGGGATCGTCTTGGGGGTGATGGCCTGGACATCGATCTTATTTTTACTGGCGATATCCGAGATCTTCCCCACCAGAGAGCTCCTCGCGGTTAATCCCGCAAAGGGTTGCTCCGTGACCTGCAATTCATCCTTAAGCCGGCCGACTTCTTTAAAGAGCTCCAACCTCTCGTGGGATTCGCGAAGCTGCTGACGCAAAAAGACACTTCGAGAAAAGACGGGGCTGATCAAAAAGTGAAAAAAAACAGCGCACAGCCCCACCCCCACGGCGATCTTGATCGCGAGCTCTTTGTGCTGTTCCCGGATTTGAATATTCGCCATAAAGAGTCCTCTTAATCACCCACGATGCTAAAGCGGGTCATGGACCGCTCCCGGATCTTTTCGCGACTAACATCTTCCAGCTTGATTTCCGAATAATAGTCGGACAGGATCTTCCGGGAGGCAAGCGTTTGGACCCAGCCGCTTACAACATTCGTTTCCTTCTCGGCGCTTCCCAGATAACACACGCCCTTCAAGGTCAATTGTTTTCCACCTTTTTTACTTTTCTTTCCTTTTCGCCCGCTACTTACACTCCCCTCGGGAGGAGGCATACTCTCTGCGGGAGACGCCTCCGATCCTCCCCCTCCCCCTAAAGATATCTGGTCCAGTGCAATGCTCAGAGGCAACCCTTGTCCCAAGACGGACAACAAGGCCGAGGGGGATTCTTTGGTCTGGAGAAATGCTCCCAATTGTTCGATGCGGGGGTTCAGCGCATCTTTTTCGGTCCTAAGCTCCTGCATGGATTGAGACATGAGCGAGGGATTTTCGAGAACCGCAGGACCCAGGATCGCAGCATTCTCATTTTTAAGATTCGTCAAAATAGGCTGAAAGATCACAAGCCGGGCCAAGGCAAAAAGGATCGCGAGAATGGCGCATTCCACCGCCAGGAACGTCATTATTTTAACAGGCTCAGACTTGCGATCCTCTTTGGGAAGAAGTTTGATATCCCCCAGAGGCGAGGGATAGTTCAAGGACCGGAGCGCCAGCCCAAAAGCCACGAGAGCCGAATGAAGGACCTCTGGCGGAATATTTTTTTCATCGGGAAAACTTGCGCTGTCGAACCGGATCGTATAATTAAAAGCATTTTCCAGATGCTCGGCCCACAATTTCAGGTCCCCGGCCCCCGCTAAAAAGATCTGCGTCAGGACCTCTCCGCCTGTCAGTTTGAAGAAGTAATCGATCGAAGCCCGAAGTTCATCGGTAAAACGGCTTTTATCTTCGTCCGAGTTCCAGCTCAGTAAAAAATCCCTCGAGAGGTAAACGATGCCATTAGAGGCGAAAGTCACATGCACATTCCCATCAGACTGAAGGACCACAAAACCCTGGGTCTTGACCGTCGTCAACATGCGAATGGCGGAAAATGCGCGGCCGACGGCACAATAGACCGGCTCGATCATGAGCACCTTCGCGGACGCCGCGCGCAAGTCGTCAAGGCTGGTCTGAAGCACTTCTTGGCGTATCGCCGTCACGGTGACAGAACTCACGTTCTTGAGGGTCACGCGTGCGTTGTAATCCATGATGGAATCAGAAAGTTTGAACGGGATATACCGGGTAGCCTCGTTGAGGATCGCACGGGACTCATCTTTTTTCGGGATGGCCGGCATAACAAAATGCCGGGTGGCTACCAAAGAAGGACTGACCGCGGCCGTCACGAACGAACCCTGCTCGTGGATCTTTTCAAGAACCTTCCGTATCGCCAGGGCCTCCGGGTTCAATGGCTTGTGCTTACTTCCCCCAGCGTCCTCGGGAGATTCCTCCGGAGCCCCGGCCTGGATAGGTTCGGAAGCGAAGGCTTTGATCTGCGGTCCTGCGGCCGTCCGGACCGCAGAAACAGCGATCACCTCGTTACGACCGATATAAACCCCGACGCCTTTTGACATGAATTTCCCTGTTTTTTGATTTCCGGAATCTAAAACGTAACGCGATCCCCTTCTCGAACCTCGCCCAGGGCCCGGGGATTGGCCATCGTCACGGAGGACATTGTCGGATATACCCTGTCCACCACCCCCACGCCCACGGGAACATCATCCCGATAGATCGTAATCTCACGCCCCGACCGGGCCCCGCGCTCAGCACCGATATTCACGGAGAAGAACCCCTGGCGGTTACTCACCGAGAGCACCTTCCCCTGCAAAAACTCGTCCCCGCTCCAGGCCGCCGAGCCGTGTAGTGCCACACGGGATGCTACCCCGGAGAATGCGGCCAAACTGCCCTGATCGATCATTTTTTCAATGGCTTGCATCTGCGCCCGGAGAGAAGCAATGATCTCATCCCGGCTGCGAAGAGCTCCCCTCAAGGAATCTAGCTGTATTTCGTAATCGGTCGTGATCCGCATCAGCTCCTCGCGATATTTCTTTTCTAAAAGACCGTTGTCAGCCGCCTTTTCACGAAAGGTCTGCAGTTCTCCGGTCATCCTCTTTATCCGCCCGTCCAGTTTCTGAATGCTGCCGCGCTGTTCTTCAGAAACAGTTTTGATCTCCGCATAGGACTGCTCCAGACGGCTCTTTTCTTCCAGTATCCCGGCAATCCGCAAAGACGCGTCTTGCTTGAGAGGCAATCCCCGGGCGTAGAAAAACGCGAAAAGCCCGGCCACCGCCCAACCTGTCACAAAGAGAATCACGCTCCATCGAAGAAAAGAACTTCCCACGGACGAAGCCCTCTTAAGTCCCGGCATTCCCGTGGCATAAGACACGCTTGAGGCCATGCCTAACGAGGGCGCAAGCCTCGTGGGATTATTTTTCCGGTCCTGGTACGCGTGAACGATCTTCTCTTCGAGATCCACCCATTTTTCAATGGCCGCTAGCCTTCCGCTTGTTTTACTGAGATGAACCCCCTTCAAAAGCGGCTCCTTCAGGGAAACCTTCGTGGAGGCGGAAGGAATACTTGCTGGAGCAGTTGAAGAAAACTTGAAAAAAGAAAACCGGTGAGAGGTCTTCCCCTGGGGGCTTGCGTTCTGGTCTAGATGACTGACAATCTTTATTTTCCCGCTTTTGAGCTTCTCCATGAGAACATCCCCTTATGAGTGGACGATCCGGCACTCGAAGACAGAACTCCTGCGAGATCTGTTCGATACATGTCAGTATAGTTTCGTCCTGGAAGGATTTTTTCTTAACGGAAGATTACAGAAAAATTAAGAATGGGGGAACTGGACGTCGTGCGTTCTTTCGAACGTGCCAATGGCCGCTTCTTCCTTGAGGGTAATGCCGATATCGTCGAGCCCCTGGAGGAAGCGCTCTTTGACGGAGGGATCGACGTCAAAACGGAAAGAGTGGTCTTGATTTCCCGCATGCACGGTTACGGTCTGATCGGCCAAATGGACTGTCGCTTCGAGGGAAGGATCTTTCCCAACAAAAGAAAAGATCCGATCTACGTCCTTCGGCGAGAGTTCGATGGTCAGAAGACCGTTCTTCACCGAATTATTCCGGAAAATATCGGCAAACGCGGGAGTCCTATGGGCACCCTCCCCCGCCCACGGAGCAATGACGACACGAAACCCGTACTGGACAATGGCCCAGACCGCGTGCTCACGGCTGGAGCCACAGCCAAAATTATTCCGGGTGAGAAGAACCGTGGCATTCTGGTACTCTTCCCTGTTGAGAGCAAATGTCGGATCGGGTTTTCCATCAGGCAGGTACCGCCAATCCGAAAAAAGCGCATCCTCAAAACCGGTCCGCTTGATCGACTTCAGATATTGCTTCGGGATAATGGCATCCGTATCGACATTCGCCCGATCAAGTGGCAGGATCACTCCTCTGAAATTCTCAAACGCTTTCATGGATTCACCTTTAGGGTCCGGACGTCCACAAAATGCCCGGCCACGGCCGCGGCAGCCGCCATTTCAGCCCCCACAAGATGGGAACGGCCTCCTTTGCCCTGGCGTCCCTCGAAATTGCGGTTCGAAGTCGACGCGCACCGCTCCCCCGGCTTCAGCTGGTCCGGGTTCATGGCAAGACACATACTGCAGCCTGATTCGCGCCATTCGCAACCGGCCGCCTTAAAGATCTTATCGAGCCCCTCGGCTTCCGCCTGGGCCTTAACTTGTTGCGAACCCGGTACCGCGAGTACGCGAACCCCCGGGGCGACTTTATGACCTTTTAAATATTTCGCCGCCGCCCGGAAATCCTCGATACGCCCATTCGTGCAACTTCCGATAAAAACGGTATCGATCTTGATATCCGTGATCTTCATGCCGGACTTAAGCCCCATATAGCTCAGCGCTTTTTCCACATCCTCTTTATGATACCCTGGCACCTGATCCAACTGCGGCACGACCCCCTCGACACCCGTAACCATACCCGGGCTTGTCCCCCAAGTCACCTGGGGGGAGATCTCGGAGGCGTCTATTGTGAGCTCTTTATCGAATTTTGCCCCGGCATCGCTGGGAAGCGTTTTCCAGTACGTGATCGCCTTTTCAAGATCCTTGCCTTTGGGGGCATAGGGACGTTCGGTCTCTGTGAAATATTTAAAAGTTGTTTCGTCCGGGGCGATCATACCGCTTCGCGCGCCGGCCTCGATCGCCATATTGCAAAGGGTCATACGCGCCTCCATCGAAAGCGCACGAATGGCCTCGCCGCAGAACTCGATCGCACAACCGGTACCTCCCGCGGTCCCAATCATGCCAATCAGCTTCAAGATCAAGTCTTTGGCCGTAACCGGATATTTTACCTGGCCCGTGAACTCCACTTTAAAGGTCTTGGGTTTTTTCTGAAGGAGGCACTGGGTCGCGAACACGTGCTCGACTTCGGAGGTTCCGATCCCGAACGCGAGAGCCCCAAAGGCGCCGTGCGTAGCGGTGTGAGAATCCCCGCAAACGATCGTGGTCCCCGGAAGGGTGATCCCGAGCTCCGGCCCGACAATGTGCACCACCCCCTGTTTGTCACTGTGAAGATCAAAAAGTGTCACGCCGAACTCTTTGCAGTTCTTGGAAAGCGCTTCGATCTGGGCTTTCGCGATAACGTCCTTGATATTAAAACGATCCTGAGTGGGAACATTGTGATCCATGGTCGCGAAGGTCAACTCGGGACGGCGCACCCTTCGACCCGAAAGACGAAGTCCCTCGAATGCCTGAGCGCTCGTCACTTCATGGACCAGTTGGCGATCGATGTAAAGGAGCGTCGTTCCGTCCTGAAAGGTCGTAACGACATGAGCATCCCAGATTTTTTCAAAAAGTGTTTTTGCCATAAGAAAGATGATTATATGAATTTACGCTAAATTCGCAAGGAATTCGAAAAAAGATCAGGTGATGGGGAACAAAGCGAAAATCCAATACTTGCGTTTTCGTTGCCCGTTCCCCGTTTCCCGAGATTCATCCTTGATGCAAAGAACTTGCGTCCTATCCCCGAATCGGACATAATCCGCGTCGAACTTCAACCTTGAGACTCTATGAACTCAAAACCGATTTCCATCCGGATGTGTTTTCTCCTGATTCTTTTCTTTGGGATCGCGGCCTATGCCAATACCTTCAACGTCCCTTTTCAGTATGACGCGGCCTCTCTTCTAACAGAACAAACCTTTCAGCCCCCTTTCAATTCCGGAAAGATCTGGAACGTCCTTCCTTCCCGTTTTGTCGCGCATACAAGCTTCGCCCTTCAATTCGCCATCACCGGTTCAGCACCGTGGGGTTTTCATGTCGTCAATTTACTCATCCATTTGCTGACGACGCTTGCTGTCTTTGGAACCACCCGTTTGCTTCTTCGGACACCGGCGCTCCGAGGAACAATTCCTCCGGAGCAACACGATGTGTTCTCTTTGGCATCCGCCCTTCTGTTCCTGACCCACCCCCTTCAAACGGAATCCGTCACTTATATTGTGCAGCGTTTGACCTCTCTGGCCTCTCTTTTCTACTTGGCTACTCTGTGGATGTATCTTAAAGCGCGTCTCGAAGACGCCCGCCACTATCGGGTTGTTTTCCTCTTCATGCTTGCGGCCATGATGAGCAAAGAAATCAGCTTCACAATCCCTTTCGCGATCCTCCTCGTGGATTTTTGCTTTTTTCCGCTTTCTGAAAAGGAAACGGTGCTCGCGAAACTTCTTCGTTGGCTGCCATTCGCCGCTTTCCTTTTGGGCATACTGCTTTTGTTCTATCTCACATCGGCAGGTAGATTCGAGAGCTCTCATGCCGCCGTCAACACGACAACATCCCGGTGGTGCTATCTTTTGACCCAGTTCCGCGTCCTAAGAACCTACTTGCGCCTTCTTGTTTTCCCGGTCAATCAATGCGTCGATTACGATTATCGGCTTTCGTCAGGCAGGGGCGATCTTGATACGTGGGCAGCATTTTACTTGCTCTTCAATGTTTTCCTCTTAGCCATTGCCTTTTTAAAAAAATATCGCCTTTTGGCGTTCGGTGTTTTATGGTTCTTCCTGACCTTGAGCGTCGAATCAACCGTCATCCCACTTAAAGACCTCATCGTCGAGCATCGCCTATATCTTCCGATGTTTGGATTTTCTCTTTTTTTCTCATCCCTTTTATGGCAGGCCGCTCGGTCCCCTGCCCGTTTCCTAGCCATCGTCCTAGCCCTCGCCGTGGTCTTATCCGGAATGACCTATGCGCGCAACGAAGTGTGGCAGAGTCCTTTCACCTTATGGCGGGATACAGTAAAAAGATCCCCCCACAAGTGGCGTCCCTACAGCAAACTAGGCGAGGCCTACATGTCAGAATTGAATGATGATAAAACCGCGCTTTTTTATTTCCACAAAGCCCTAGAGACGGGAGGTTCCTCAGCAGGGATGCTCGCTAATATGTCTACAGCCTATTTTCGCCTTAAAAACCCTACCGCGGGCACCTTTTACCACGATTGGGCAAATTCCATCATGGATCCGCGAGACCAAGCGGCTCAAGTTGTCCTTTACGGGAACGAAGCAGTTACTTTGAGAAACGAAAAGAAGATACCCGAAGCCATCACCTCTCTCAAGAAAGCCCTCGCGATTAACTCTCAATACCAGCGCGCCCCCATTCTAATTCTGTTAGGAGAATTTTATCGAGAATCGGGACAAGAGGACGCCGCTATCGCTGCTTTTCGCCAGGCCATCGAAGCAGCCCCCGCATCCAAGGAGGGTTATGACGCCCTGGCGCTTCTTTATAAGGAAAAAGGAGAAAATCAAAAAGCCTTGGCGGTCATCATAGAATATCTGAGATTCAAGCAAAAACACAAACAGCTATTTGGCAATTAAATTCAAAAAACCGGGAAATCGAAATCGCTGGTGAATTCCAAGTTTCATTTTACGCTCCCCGTGGTTTATTCCCCAGCTTCGCGATTAATTCAAACCCCTTGTGTCCTTTCCTAGAATCAGACATAATCCACCTTAATACTTCAACCCTGAGACTGTATGGACTCAAAACCGCTCTCCATCCGAATGTGTTTTCTCCTGATCCTTTTCTTCGGAATCGCGGCCTATTCCAACACCTTCAACAGTCCGTTCCATTTTGATGACATCCCCAGCATCCTGGAACATCGCCGTCTTCATCCTCTGAATCTTGGGCAGCTTTGGAATTACATGCCGCCCCGTTTTATCTCGTATCTCAGCTTGGCCCTCAACATTTACATTTCGGGTTTCGAGACATGGAGCTTTCACATCCTGAATCTTCTGATCCACATCCTTTCGGCGTGGGTCGTCTTCAGGCTCACGCTCTTGATCCTCGCCACCCCTTCCATAAAAGATCTCGTACTCCCTTCCCAGCAAAATCTTTTTGCCCTCGCGCCGGCACTCTTGTTCCTGACCCATCCTCTTCAGACGCAGGCTGTCACCTACATTGTCCAGCGCATGGCATCGCTGGCGACTCTTTTTTACTTAGCAACCCTTTTGATGTATCTCAAGGCCAGGCTTGAGGAGGCCCGCAACTACCGGCTGGTGTTTCTTTTCATGCTGGCGGCCATGCTGTGCAAGCAGATCAGCTTCACACTCCCTTTCGCGATCCTGCTTATGGACTTTTATTTTTTCCCTCTCTCTGAAAAAGAAACGGTTCGCGTAAAAATTCTTCGTTGGCTGCCCTACGCCGCTTTTCTTTTGATCCTTTTAGCACCTTACTGGATCACCACCTACAAAAACCTCATCCATACGGGGGAACTGAAGGGCATTCTCCCCAGCAGCCAGACAACCCTATCCCGTTGGGACTATCTTCTGACTGAATTCCGGGTCCTAAGAACTTATTTGCGCCTTCTTGTCTTGCCGATCGGCCAATGCCTTTTCTATGATTATCGGCTTTCAACAGGACGCGGCGATCCCGACACTTGGGTGGCTTTTACGTTGCTCCTCAGCCTTTTCAGTCTAGCCATCGCTCTTTCTAAGAAAAATCGGCTCCTCTCGTTCGGTATCTTATGGTTCTTTCTAACCCTCAGCGTCGAATCAACGATCGTCCCTCTCGACGATGTGATCTTTGAACACCGACTTTATCTCCCGATGTTCGGCTTCGCTCTCGCCCTCACATCCCTTTTATGGCGGGTGACCCGGTCTCCCAAAATCTTCGCGGCCGTTCTACTATCTCTTGTGGTAATACTTTCAGGCATGACCTATTTTCGAAATGAAGTCTGGAAAACCAAGCTTGCGCTTAGCTGGGACATCGCAAAAAAATGCCCGAACAAAGGCGTCTCCTATGCGGGGTTAGGCGATGCCTACAGCCGGGAAGCGAAAGATGACAGGACCGCGGTGATCTATTATGAAAAGGCGTTGGCATTGGGATATGTCAATCCGTTCGGTTACTACAACTTATACGCCTGTTACGGCCGGCTTGGCGATCAGAAAAAGAGCTCTCATTATGATAAATTGTTCCGAGGATTCGCGGGTCCGGTCAAAAATTTTGCTTCTAATTATGATCATGCATTAGCGATGATAAGCGAGGGGAAAGACACAGAAGCCATCGAAGCATTTAAAAAAGCCATCCGGGTTGATCCGAGTTATCCTATGGCCCACATCCGTCTGGGAGAAACTTATCTAAAAATGCAGCGCGAGCAGGAGGCCATTTTCTCTTTCAAAAAAGCCATTGAGGTATCGCCGCTAGACAAGGCGGGGTATGACGCCCTGGCCCTTTTTTATAAGGCCAAGGGAGAGGATCAAAAAGCCTTGGCCGTCATGGTCGACTATGTGAAGTGTCAAAAGAGGCACAAGCCTTTGTTTGGCGGCTGAAAGTTCCGGCCATCCTGGAAAACGGTTTTCCGTTCGGCATTCCCCGTCGAACGCCCGCCCTCCACAGACAATCTCCTGTGACCTTCCCCTGAGTTACTAAAACAGTTCCCCTTGTGCAGACGGTGGAATTTCATCTTTGCTTTTCAGCCCGCTGATCCCGAGGCCGAGAAGCCGGATCGGTTTCCGGCCGGCGAGCGTTTTCCTCTTTAATAGATCGCAGGCGATCTCATCAAGCACATGCCAATCCCCCGGAGGCGCGGTAAGGGTCCTGGATCGCGTGATTTGTTCAAAGTCATGGTATTTCACTTTGAGCACGACCGTCCGTCCCGTCCGGCCTTCCTGTTTCAGATCATAGAAAACATGCTCGGCGAGTTGGGCGAGCTTCCGCCTAAGCCACGGGATATCCGTCATGTCTTTGGGGAATGTTTCCTCCGCACTCAGCTGTGTCCGTTCCCAAAAAGGATTCACGTCCCGGTCCTCTTCTCCCCGCGCCCGATGGAAAAGCTCAAGTCCCCACTTCCCGAGCTTCGCCGTAAGATCTTGCGGCTTCATGTCCCAAATGTCCCCGCAAGTTTCCAGCGTCATGCCGTGCAAGATCTCCTCCGTACGCGGTCCTACGCCTGGGATCTTCCGGACCGGAAGATCCTTGAGGAACTCCAGAACCATGTCCGGATACACCACGGTGAGGCCGTCCGGTTTTTGCATATCGGAAGCGATCTTGGCAAGAAACATCGCGGGAGCCACCCCCGCGGAAGCGGTGAGTTTTGTCACGGCGAAGATATGTTGCTTGATGAGCGCTGCGAGCTTGACGGGATCTTCGAGCTTGAGTTTGTTCTCAACGACATCGAGATAGGCCTCGTCGAGTGAAAGCTGCTCGACGAGAGGCGTATAGGTATGCAAGATGGCCATGATGGATTGTGAAGCGGCGTTGTATTTTTCAAAGTCAGGATAGAGGAAAACACCCTGGGGGCAGAGGCGCTTGGCCTGCGCGGTCGGCATGGCAGAATGGACGCCGAATTTGCGGGCTTCATAGGAGCAGGTACTCACGACACTGCGACTATTCGGGTCCCCGCCGATGATCACGGGCTTGCCCTTAAGAGAGGAATCATCACGTTGCTCCACAGCCGCAAAGAACGCGTCCATGTCGAGATGGATGAATTTACGGGGCCAACGCATAACGACGGTCAACGGTCAACGCACAACGAAAATGCTCTTATGCCTTTTACGTTGACCGTTGGCCGTTGCACGTTGCCCCCGATAGCGGAACAGTTAAAGAGAGGAGATAAGTGAATGTAACTCGACGAGCTTTGTTTCGCCCGTCTGGCGATGCTTAACCTCGACCTTCCCTTCTTTGAGGCTGCGTTCGCCGACGATGATCTGGGTGGGAATGCCAACCAGGTCCGCGTCATTGAACTTTACGCCGGCCCGTTCATCGCGATCATCAAAAAGAACGTCCTTGCCGGCTTTCGTCAGCTCTTCATAGATCTTCTCCGCGGCCGCCCGGACTTTCTCGTCCGCGTGGTTCACTGTGATGACCTCGATCGCGAACGGAGCAATAGCCTCGGGCCACTTGATGCCCTTTAAGTCGTGATGCTGTTCGATCGTGGCGGCCAGAATTCGGTTCACGCCGATCCCGTAGCAGCCCATGATCGCGGGCTTACGTCCCCCTTTTTCATCCAGGAAATGAGCGCCAATAGACTCCGAGTAGCGGGTGCCGAGTTTGAAGATATGACCGATCTCCATACTGGTCGTAAGCGCGAGTTTGCTCTTGCCGTCGGGAGCCAGGTCGCCGTCTTTGACGAAGCGAATGTCGCCTGTGGCCGTCGGCGTAAAATCGCGCCCAATCGTAACGCCCTTCATGTGCTTGTCCTTCTGATTCCCGCCCGTCACAGCGTCCGCGATCCCGAGAATATCCCAGTCCGCGTAAAACGGGATCTTGAGTCCCACCGGCCCAGCAAATCCTACCGGTGCTCCCGTGGCTTCCAGGATCTCGTGTCCGTCCGCCTGGCGCAGTTCCTTGGCCCCGACCAGCTTCTTGAGCTTCCCTTCATTGACTTCGCTATCCCCCGTCACAAGCGCAGCGACGGCTTTTCCATCGGCCATAAAAATAAGCGTCTTGATCATGTGCGAAGGCTTGACCTTGTAACGGTGCGAGATCTCTTCGATGGTGCGAAGATTCGGGGTATCGAATAGTTCCGGGGCCGGAGCCTGGGGCGCAGGCGTTTTCAGATCCGGATTGCCGCGGGTGGCAATATCCTGGCTCGCGAGGTAACCGTCTTCGGAACTCGCGACGCGGTCTTCCCCGTAGGGACAGATCACCATGAATTCCTGGCTCATCTTGCCGCCCATCATACCGGTATCCGCGTTCACGACCTGGAACTTGAGGCCGCAGCGGGTAAAAATCCTCTGGTAGGCGTCGTACATTTTCTGATAATTCGCATCAAGCCCCTTTTCATCGACATCGAAGCTGTAGGCGTCTTTCATGATGAATTCCTTGGTGCGGATCACGCCGAAGCGCGGGCGGGCCTCGTCACGGAACTTATTCTGGATCTGAAAAAGATTGAGCGGCAGATCGCGGAAGGATTTGATACTGTTTCCCACGAGATCGGTGATGATTTCCTCATGCGTGGGCCCGAGAACGAACTCATGGCCTGCGCGGTTCTTGAAGGCGATCTTGTCGTCCCCGAGAGTCTCATAGCGTCCGGATTTCTTCCAGATCTCGGCGGGATGAAGCGCCGGCAAAAGCACCTCGGAGGCACCGGCCCGGTTCATCTCTTCACGGATGATCCCAATGATCTTCAGAAGCGTCCGGAAACCCAGCGGCAGGTAGCTGTAAACCCCGGAAGAAAGCTGGCGGATAAGACCGGCGCGCAGTGCGAGTTGATGGCTGATGGCTTCGGCATCCTTGGGAATATTGCGGAGACTCGGGATCAGGGTTTGTGTCCAACGCATATTTAGTACCTCGCGAGTCGTTAAAGAGGACAGACAGTCACTGAACGCCTATCCCCATTTGTTTATTTTAAATGAAGTAAATGTTTGACCTTATCCAGAATTGAGAGATTCACGGCGTCATTATAAAGGACGAACACCATGAGCGCCATAAGGAGGAAAAAACCTCCAGTCGTGATCCTCTCCTGCCACACCGGGCTGATACGTTTCCGCGTAATGAGCTCAAAGAGCAGGAACACCAGATGCCCGCCGTCAAGCGCCGGAAAAGGCAGTAGATTGATCACAGCAAGAGAGACACTCAAGATGGCCAAAAGCTGCAGGAGCGCCGCGATCCCCGCCTTGGCAGCCTGTCCGCTGATCTGAATGATGCCGAGAGGCCCCATCAGATGCTTGGGTGACACTTGTCCGGTCACGAGATAAAAGAGGGCCTTGTGCGTCAGCACGGTGTGAAAAGTTTCAAGCTCCCAGGCTTTTGCAATGGCGGCAACGGGACCGTAACGCTCGGAAACGTACACCGCAGGGTCCGGGGTGATCCCAACGCGCTTCATGTGCGCCGTCTTGCCAAACATATCTTTCGCGTCTTCAACTTTAGGTTTGATCTGGATCGTCAAGAACTCGGGCTGAGCGTTTGGAACCGGTCGCTCGATATTCAATTTGATCATCGCCCCAGACGACTCATCGAACCGGTCCAGAATATCCTT